>Ga0325414_1002818_pt1 | contig 17850 bp, 8 predicted proteins | sample PopdelMetagenome_8_FD_206183 | JGI IMG/M metagenome (GOLD analysis project Ga0325414, IMG submission 206183) | Populus deltoides microbial communities from Bellville, Georgia, United States - Leaf-PdKOR-R3 | ecosystem: Host-associated > Plants > Phyllosphere > Phylloplane/Leaf | place: USA... | reverse complement strand
ATATCCAGGCATCGATGCTGGTTGTGATAAAAGATGACAGGTAAAACATCCACTGCCATCACATCCATGAAAGACAACAAGATTCCACCTTTAATTGCAAAAAAAGAAAAGAAAATAAAAAAAAAAACGACCCTCTTTCCAGGAACGTTCTTCGATTGAAAATTTTTGCAGCAAACAAACAAGTCTGGATCATTTTGGAGAACAGGAGAGGAGCATTCTTCTCCAATAATTATCGACACGCCACCCATAATATCGTACGTTCTAGCACTGTTACTAGTGATCCGTGATTAATAGAATCTCTTGGGACTGAGATTCTTTCATTTTCCTCGGATTGACTTTTTTTTTTTTAAAAAAAAATCTTTGCTTCTATTTGTTAAACTTGTACTATTAAATTCAAAATAAATTAACATAATGTTAGCACATGCTAAAAACGATGAAATAATAACAATTTACTATTTTTTTTTCCTCCTCCGATTTGCATGCCTAAATCAAAAGAGAGTAAATTATTATGGCATCCATATGTTTTTAATAAAATAATTAGCTAATCCCTTCCATTTTAAAAACAAGCTTAATGTTGTAGTCCGATGTGTTTATATTTTATTTAATCATGTTGTTATTTTTTTATAATAGTTAATTTTCTAATTAAAATATTATTTATTTGTGATCAAATCTTATAACATCATTATGAATTTATTTTTTTAAATAGTCAATGAACATATTTGAAACCAGATTAAAGTGAGGTCTATTTTTTTAAATAGGTATCATTACTGCACTATCTAAACTAACAATCATAAAAATAGGAAATAACAATAAAAATTGAAATGAAATCTGCGTAAAATCTGCAAGCAGGAGCATAATGCATTGCTGGCCAAACTCCCATCTTTAAGCTCCTACTTTTCAGCCACACCTTTGATACACTTGCCCTTTGGCAAACTTCTTGTCCACGTGGTTGCTCATAACATCACCGCCCCTGTTAATACGACACTTGTCCTCAAGTGCAAAAGAAGGAAAGTGGTTGCGAAGAGAGTGAACATCCTTTCAAGAAGAGTCTGCGGGAGATAACCTGTCCCAATGTACTAAAACCTGGTGCTGATTATTAACTGAACGAGAATCAAGAATTGCTTTCGGTAGAGGGTGAATTTCGCCTTGGGTAAGAATAGGTAAAGTGAGTTCAATGAGAATTGAACTGCCATAGAAAGGTTTAAAGTAGGAAAAAAGAAAAACAAGGTGTAGCTTGGAGGAGGAGGGAATGTCTAACTTGTAAGCCACAGAACCCGCTTTGGCTAAAATAGGAAAGGGGCCATAATAACAAGGTGGGAGTTTAGTGTAACCCGCTTTGGCTAAAATAGGAAAGGGGCCATAATAACGAGGTGGGAGTTTAGTGTACCTGTTGGAAGAGAGACTAAATTGGCAGTGAGGCTGAGGTTTAAGTAGAACTCGATCGCCTAGATGGTATTGAACATGACAGTGTTTAGCATCATACCTTGCCTTCATGGAATTTTGAGCTTGAAGTAATCGGTTGTGAAGGTCTTAGATCACCACATCACTTCGAAGAAAGTAGCTTTAAGGGAAGAGTGGTAGCTAGTGTTGTAACAGTACTCCACCCAAGACAACCATTGAAACTAATGGCGAGGACTGTCAATTGTAAAGCAACGCAGATACATCTCAATAATGCGATAAACAACCTCTGTTTGCCTGTCACTTTGTGGGTGATAAGCAGAGCTGAAAGCCAATTTAGTTCCATTCAACCATAACAATTCAGTCCAAAACAAACTCGTGAATGTTACATCACGATCACTCACAATAGTCTTAGGCAAGCTATAAATTTTGAAAATATTATCAAAGAATAAGTGGGCCTACACTCACATCATTATATGGATGAGCAAGGGGAATATGATGTATATACTTTGAAAAACAATCTACCACAATAAGTAAAACAAACTTCTTTTGAGAGGTAGACAGTCCCTCAATGAAATCTACAGAGATAGTCGACCATATCTAAAGCAGAACTGGCAAAGGTTGGAAAAGCCATGCAGGATGCAAGTGTTCAGTCTTGTGTTCTTGGCAGGCAAGACATTGCCGCATAAAAAATTGGATAGAAGTCTTCATTCCTTGCCAATAGAAATCCTGGGCGACGCGATGAAGTGTTTTATGATATCCCTTTTTTCTATTATTATGGACAACCGAGATAATGGATGGAATAAGAGGAGAATTGCGTAGCAAATAAACTCATTGCTTAAAGAAAAGCAAGCCATCCCTATACTCCTAGGGCCTCATAGCTTTGCCTTGCTGTATATTTTGCTTCAACAGTTGCAATTGGTTTGAATTTTGAATCTTGATGCGAATGAATAAAAAAGAGGTAAGTGGGGGCATTGAGAGTGAAGCAAGACCAGGTTAGTCCTCTAAGCGGCGGGATAAAGCATCTGCCATTTTATTTTGTTTGCCCGCGCAATATTCCACTGCAAAATCAAAACCCATGAGTTTATTTAGCCACTGTTGTTATGGTGAAATGATGATGTATTGTTCCAGTAAAAACTTGAGGTTGTAATGGTCTGTCCAGATAAGGAAATAGCGCCCTCATAAATATGCTCGCCAATGTCTGACTGCTTTGTCTAAGGCAATAAGCTCCTTTTTATAAGCTAGATGACTTTTATAACGGAATGCAAGAGGTCTGCTGAAATACGCAATTGACTGAACTTCTTGTTGTAACACTACTCAAATGCTTGAGCTGCATCCTCTGTCCATTTGCATGAATCCTTATGTAACATAGCTATAAGAGGACTTGCAATTATGCCATAATTTTGGACAAATTTCTGGTTATAGCTGGTAAGGCCCAAGAAACCATGTAATCCTTTAACAATGCTTGGTTTTGACTAATCAATCATGGCTATAATTTTGCTTTTGTATACTATAACCCCTTCTCTTGATTTAATATATCCGATGTTGGAGACTTGGAGTTGAGCAATAAAACACTTGGATCTCTTGAGAAATAATTGATTAGTAGTAAGGATACCGAAGACAAATCGCAAGTGCGCTGGATGATTTGCCTAGGAGTGACTATAGATAAGAATATCATAAAAAAATAAGAATGAGTTTCCATAGGTATGATTGAAATACCTCATTCATCAAAGCTTGGAAAATTCTAGGTGCATTGGTGAGACCGAAAGGCATAACCACGAACTCGAAGTGGCCATGGTGGGTGCGAAATGCTATCTTCTCCATGTTTGTAGGGTACATTCCTCACCCCTTGATCAAACTACTTCGTGTGTATTTGATATTGTGATGTAGACTATTTTTTTTTAATGTTTTTCAATTGAAAATGCATCAAAACGATGTTGTCCTCAAAAATAAAAAATTGTGAGATTTTTTTTTCAATTTCATCATCCAACATTAGATTTACCGGTTATTAAAATTCGTAATTTGCTTTGATTTATCTTTTATGGAGTTATCTTAGTCTCCTTACCTAATTTTAACAGCTAACTCGGGTTGACATGAGTCATTGTTTTTTCCTTTATTTTATTTTCAATATAATCATTTAAAATTGGGTTGATTGAGAATTGAGTTTTATAATTTGTTTTTTATTTACTTTCTATGGAGTTATCACAATCTTATAATTCGGGTAATGAGTTAAGCTGATTGATTTTAGTTTTTTTTTTCTAGTTGATTTTTTTCCATCTTATCCTTCAATATTAGGTTGACTGAGAATTAGGTTTTATAATTTATTTTAATGTGCATTTTATAAGGTTTTCTTAGTCTCATGACCCGAGTCATGAGTTTGTTTTGTTGACTTGTGTGTTTTTTTGTGTCTTTTAAAATTGTTTTTAATATCTTATTTTTCAACATTGAATTGATTGTGAATTAAGCTCATAATTTATTTTGATGTGCCTTTTATGAGTTTATCCCGATCTCATGACCTAGGTTTAGAAGGTTAATTTAGGTCGACTCAGCTTGATTTTTCATTTTTAACCCAAGCCTTTTTAGTTGAATTTAGTTTTTAACTTTATTTTTCAATATTAAGTTGATTGAAAATTGTGTTTAATATTTTTTTTAATTTGTTTTCTATATGGTTATCAAGGTCTCATGACCTAGGTAACAGATTTGACAGGTTATTCCAAGTTGATCCGAGTCAATCTGACATGTTGTTATTTCAATATTAAAAAAAAAATATCGTCTTGAATTTTTTTAGTTAAACCATATTTTACTCCGTCATCTAAATTATCTTTAAATTTATCAAGTCAATTAGATTACACTAAATCAATCCCTATATAGCTTTTTTTTTCCTACTAAAAAATATATTAACAATGATATTATATCCATTTTTTTTTTTTTTAAATTTGCCTGAAGCATACCATGTTCAATTTTGTAGTAGTTGGCTAAACTGACTATAATACTCCATACAACACGGACCCACCTCTCTTCTAGTGGTAGGCATGACAAGCATATGACCGTGGAGGCACGTTGATTTTGAAAAGGACTATATTGGAATTATCTTTAGATGGAAAGTTTTGCAATGGTCCAAGTTTATTAGAATCCTTGGACCTCTCGAATTCCTCCAAGACTAGCCATAATAACACCCTTGTTATATACTCTTCCACCATAGCAATTCCTTCACAATAAATTGCCCACATAAATAAATTAAAAAAAAACAAATATTGGAAGGGGAAAATCTTTTAGAAAATTATTTTCTAGATGTTATATCCAATTTATCCTTACATGTTTAATTTTATTTAACCCGTCTTTAAGAAATTATGACGTCTTAAATTTTTCATTTCATTATATTTTTATTTTCGAAACTAATAAAAATAGATCAAATTACATATGATCAAGTTCATACTTTATATGTTCAAAATATCAGCAAAAAACGATAGAGAAAAATAAAAAGATTTAAGATTATAATTAAGGTTCGTAAACTTAAATTAAATACACTAAGTTATTCCATATATATATATATATATATATGTATGTATATATGTTCTTTGAAGGGCTTGCATTTCTCAATTAATAAAAGAAGAATTTTTATATATAAAAAAAAAAAAAGAAGAAGAGGAAAAGATCGTCTATGAGCCTTCAAAATCCAACTTGGGCTATAATTTGTGTTAATCTAACTATATCTAAAACTAGGCCCATCTTTCGTAACATCGAAAACCAAACACGGCCGGTCCCGTTTGCTGAGATGAGCCTAGCTGGCTTGTTTTTTTTTTTTAATACACAGACAAACACTATTCATTAGGGTTGAGCCTGCGCTTTTCGCTTCGCTTCATCTTAGAGTTAGAGCTTGCTTGAATTAAGTCCATCTTAGAGCTATCATGGCCACTCAAATCAGTAAGAAACGCAAGGTAAATTCCAACAAGATTTGATTTTCTCCTCTCTAATGAAACAAAAGAAGAATCTGATGAATTCGTTTTATAGTTTGTTGCGGATGGAGTTTTCTACGCAGAACTGAACGAGGTATTGACTAGAGAATTGGCTGAGGATGGATACTCTGGTGTTGAAGTTAGGGTTACTCCCATGCGCACCGAGATCATCATCAGGGCTACTCGTACCCAAAATGTTCTTGGTAATCTTTTCCTCCTCCTCCTCCTCCTCCTCTTCTTCTTCTTTTTTATCAATCAAACGGACAATATTTTATTCAGATTCTCTGTTATGTTTGTTTAGGTGAGAAGGGAAGGAGGATCAGGGAGCTCACTTCCGTTGTCCAGAAACGTTTCAAGTTTCCCGAGAATGGTGTCGAGCTCTATGCTGAGAAAGTTAACAACAGGGGTCTCTGTGCCATTGCGCAGGCCGAGTCTCTTCGTTACAAGCTCCTTGGAGGCCTTGCTGTTCGCAGGTATCTTCACTTATCTGGTGATCTATCTACGCGTTGGTTTGCTGTCTACCTGCTTGTTTTGCTTTCTTATGAATTCTCTTGTTCTGCTCACCAAGTCATCTTTACAGCGAGTTGGGTTATTTTAAAATGTCCATCTCGTGTCTGAGGGTGACAATATATGTTAATGCCATCAATTTCTTATAATCCAAGGATTGCAACTGTTGTTCCTTGCACTGAACTTCTGATGGTAGATGCCACCTTTTTATGACCAATCATTATTGAGTGAGCCTTGCAGATTAGGAAAACAATTTTCTGGCATGTGTACCCTTATAGCTACACTAGTATCGTTTATATCACGTGCAATATGATCCAGTGCATTGTTATAATGTTTTTTTCTTGAGTAATATCTTTTCTGCCTTTTCTTTTTTGTGGAAAAGAATGATTGTCGAGTTCAAGAACGTTCTTTTTCGTTGTTGATCATTACAGTTCCTAAAACAATTGTGGATTTTGACTTTATTAATGTCCTGTTGTGCATGGACAGCATGGATGTTTCATGATTAGATGCTTTTTCATTACATTAATGGAATGGACGATTGTACTCATCAGCACTGTATTATATACACATTTGGTTATCTTGTGAGCCTTAGGGTTTGTAACAATGAGGAAACAGTGCTCAGATAAATTGTATGCAAGGAATCTGTCCGGCTTCTTGCTCTGCTATTAAGGGCCTGGAGTTTAGATTTTAGAACATTTTTCTACATCCCTGTTATTTTATTCTCATTAATTGGATGTAGACATTTGTACATGAATGACCTCACACAGTGCAGCAGGATTGAAAAATCTGTTATTTTAGTTTGTTATGTTGCTTTTCTTTTGTTCACCATTCTTCGCTGCCCTTGTTGCTATTTGGCGGGTGCTGCACTGTGTGAAACTCTTCATCTCTGTAGTTGGATCTGGAATACAACTTTCTCCTGTTGTTCCCTTCAAGTGCCTTTGTGTTTGAATTTAGGGTTTTATATTTTGATGACTTCATTTGGTTATCAGATTGAGTGAGGGACATGAAAATGTTTATTAATCCCCTACTTCTCAAACACTTCTTTATGCTTTGATCTATTTAAATAAGATAAACTGAGTCTGCATGCGTGCATTTTGTTCCCTTTGGAAATTGTGTTTGTGGTCAAATTTTTGTTACTTTGACAGGGCTTGTTATGGAGTGTTGAGGTTTGTAATGGAGAGTGGGGCAAAAGGATGTGAGGTATGCTTCAAGATTTTGGTTTCTTGTTTTTTTTTTTGGCATTGTGGCAGTTATTTGAAATTTTGATTCACTTACATAACGACACAGGTTATTGTGAGTGGAAAGCTTCGGGCACAGCGTGCCAAATCCATGAAATTCAAGGATGGGTACATGATATCCTCTGGCCAACCTGTTAAAGAGTATATTGATTCAGCTGTTAGGCATGTTCTTCTTAGACAGGTCAGTTTCTTGTCTTGTGTCTTGTCTTTCTCTTGTGGACTATCATGCTCTACAATTCCAGCAACTGATGTATTTGCCCATTGTTTGCAACCTCAATGGTTGTAGTTGACCATTGTTTGCCTTCTTCTTATTGACTTTTTTTTTGTCTGATTGTGTGTGTTTTCTTTATAACCTTCTCTGGCAACAGGGTGTGCTTGGTATCAAGGTCAAGATCATGCTCGACTGGGATCCAAAGGGCAAGGTTGGGCCAATGACACCATTACCTGATCTGGTCACAATCCATCCTCCCAAGGAAGAAGAAGAGTATGTTCCACCATTGTTGACAACCAATATTGAGATCCCAGTAGCATAAAGCTTGGTTGCTTTCTAGTATCCAAGAATAGGTTTTTTGTTCCTAAATGTGGGGCGGAGGATAATAGCTCTACTTGTGTATGAAGGAAGAGTTGGTTTTTTCTTTGGTCCAGTTGACTTCTCAAATCTGTCTCAAAACGGTAGTAATCCAGGATTAGTCCTTGGCCTTTTTGTTTCTATATTGCTTTGCAATGATTTAACCAATGCCTTTATCTCAATTTTACTCCAGAATGTTCCTTTTTAATCAATGTATTTTTATTTACGTATTCTTGAAATTCATTTTGATGGAAAATTCTGCTAGGTAACAAATAGTGTTTGTGGGTTTCTTTATTTTCTGTTCATCTTTTCAAACCTTTTAAAAAGGGAGCCCCTGCAATGAAGGGATTTGTCCCAACTCCCAACAGCTGGCGAATGTTTGGGTAAGTTCGATGATCCCCGTGAATGTTTTATTATTTGATGATCATATTAGAAGTTTTCAATTTGGTTTCATTTTTGATAAATAAAACCAACCAAACTCAATTTATGTATATTTAAAATCGGACCGAACTAGAACCTGATTCAAGCCAACTTGTTTTCAGTTCAGTTTGATGTTTTCGGTTCGGTTTGGTTAGTTTGGTTTTGTTACGTAAAAACCTGTAAAATCTTATAAGTTTTTTATATATATATATATATATATATAAAGTTAAATTCAAATTTTAGCCTCTAGACATGCACTGTTTTAGTATTCTTTACCATTAGTATACTCTAAGAACTATATAGAATAGAATTTTAAATACATATAGCATCATGGCTTCGATCATTCAAGGTTCTTTTTCTTGCACCTTTTGATTTGTTGGCTTGATCTTCTAATCCATTTATTTCTTTAGTCTGAACGACTTGTACAGAAGGGCTGAAGAGCTGCGTTCCTTTAGCAAGAGAGCCCGCCAGCCTAGACCTGACAAGATGAAAGAAAACCAGCCATTAGCACTGAGCACCCTTTCAGAATACTATTCACAATGCTAACAGAATTAAAATTGCGCAATCCAATTGCACAAATGATTGAAAAAAAAGCAACCCATTTTGTTAGCCAAATACCATGCAAAAGCTTTTGATATATGCTGATGCAAATCAATAGATTAGAAAACATGCAGCTATGTTCAGAGAGTTTTATAAATGATCAAGTTACATAATTATTGACAATGCTAGCTGCGGGTTCTAAACACCATGACTTGCCCTCAATATGGTGCTAAGAGCTGTTAATTTATGATTGCTAATTAGATCAGTCCTAAATCTTTTTACAAAATGTGCAGGCAGGCTGCCATCTGCTAAAAGCATCTTCATCTCATGCACATGGCAGGGAAACTGAACGTCAAAAGATTACCTACAATGGTGCTCAGACATCTGGAGCTACACAAGTCTACAATTGACAAGGCAAACATCACAACTGGACCGCTCACCCTACGGATTCACCATCCTGCTTGAGCAATTCCTGCAAAAGATCGACTCGTATAAGTACTAATTAAATACTTTAGTCAAGCATCACTGTCAAATGCATGTGCACATGGCAAATTTTAAAACAAAAATTGTCTAGTTGCTATTGTTATTTTCATCACCAGCAGACCATAAGAGCTTAAGAATGTGTTTGATAGTGGTAGTTTTTATGGTTGTGATTTAAAAAAAATTATTTTATAAAAAGTACTCGTAGTTGAGGTTGGTTTAATAAAATATATGTTTGGTTAAATTTATGATTGAAATTGAGATCGAATAAAAAATAATTTAATGTATTTGGTTAAAAATACTTTTTAAATTGACGTTATAAAATAACTAAAAATATATTATATTAGACTTTGTTTAAGAGTGCACCTAAACATGATAATGTTGTTGAATCTTAGAAGACTTACTGAAGACAAACCTTTTGCACCAAGTGAAAATCAATAAAATTTCACGTAAAATAGAATTGATTCTTAATAACAATAAAGTTTGATAAATTTTAAATTGTTTCAACAAGTAATTTTTTTTGGTTTTGTTTTAATTTATTTAAAAATATATCATGTGACTAGTATTCGTGGTAGGACCTTATTTTTATATAAATTACAAGTTTAATATATGTTTAGTATGCATGCTCTAATTTATTGCATGCTTATAAACTAAATGCATACACTCTTGTCTGATTTTATTTGTTAATTTTGGACAAGTGGAATTTTTTTCTTGATACTTCCATACTAACTAGTTATTGAACAATCATGTTTACAAAAATCCCAATTATACTAATTTCAATGAACCCTATGATTGGTTAAGTAACCTGAGTTATAATTATTATATTGTCATCGTGTTAAATAATGACATTATAACTGTCAACATAGTGACATATTATAAATATATAAAAAAAAATCAAAGAATCACATTAGGGAAAGTTCATACCTTTTCTCACAAGTTCTTTTTTTTTTTTTTTATGGATCATGTAAGCTTGGGTGGATAATTTTTAAATGTATGGGAAGAAATTTCAAAATCTAGTGGATATTGTGCTTTGTTACGACGAGGCAATCCAAGCTTAAACACATGAGAATTTATTTCAACTATATTCATTTAATCATAACCAGAGGAATTGAGTGTTTGTTTTTACATTACAACTTGTTTTTCAAAGTGTTTTTTTTTTTAAAATTGCTTGAAAAGACATAAATATGATTTTTTCGGTGCTTTTTGATGATTTTGATTTGGTAGTGTTAAAATTAAAAACTGAAAAAACATCATTTTAATGTATTTTCAAATAACAAGCATTTTTAAAAAAACACTCTACATCATAATATCAAACACATACAAAGTAGTTTGATCAAAGGATGAGAAAAAAAAAAACAAAAAACCTTATTAAACTAAGAAAACAAAAAATATTAACCAAAAAAATCAAACTAAGGAAAAAAAAATGAACGAACCAATTAGAAAACCTAAAAAATCTAGTTTGGTTCGTTTCGGTTTTAAAAGTCTGAAGCTAATTGAATTAGATGAAACCGAATTGGTTCAACCAACACTTAACCCTACTATAAAAGGCTAATAAATATATAAAAAAAACTCTAAAATTAAACTTCACAAACCCTTGGTCACCTCCTCTCTCCTAAATGTCTTTTATAGCTGTCCCCTTCATTACTTTCTTGTTCTCTGGTTCTCTCTAGATCTCCACCCAAAATCCAGCAAAACCATCACAACTAGTAGCCTATCTTTGTCATCTAAATAATCTCTCATTCTCTTTCAAGTTTCAGTAGTAACAGTCCTAATTTGTCCACCACTAAATCAAACTTATCTCTCAATTACTACTTTAGATTCATTAAAAGTAAGTGATTTTAAGTGATGGGTTGATGTTGATTTTTTAGGGTTCCAGAGGTATTGAAACATGCTTATGCTATTTGAGACATTGGTTGGCTTTGCCCTTTTTTAAGTTTTGGACAAACGAAATCTAACCAAAGTTAGGTAATCAATTTTTAACTATGTTTCTTTATTTGTTGTTTGTTTTTCAAAGCAATTAAAATTTTGTTTACATTTTTTTCTAATATATTTTTTTACACAAGTAATGTAATATTTCTAAGAGAGTGTTTGAAAAGGCAGGCCAACCCGCGTTTTCAAAAAAATTAATTAATTTTTTGCTAAAAATTAATTTTTTTGTATATTTTGGATCATTGTGATGCACTGATCTTAAAAATAATTTTTTAAAAATAAAAAAATTATTTTGATGCATTTGATTTCGGCATGAAAAACACTTTGAAAAACAACCACAACCACACTCCCAAACAGGCAAAACAAATGTTGGCCAAGCTTAATCGGGAATTTATTTCTTTTGTTGCAAGATTTGGGGAAAGAATTTTCTAGCCCAGACTTAGCATGAGAGGTTTTTTTTTTTTCTCTCATATAGTAGAGTAAAATGACATTTATATTTAGAGTGGATAGCTAGTCTGACCTTGATTAATTTTCTAATGTTGCTAAAAAATTAATTCTCCTTACCTCTAATATGCATTAATAATAAAATTATTTGATTTTTTTGACTTAATAACACATGTTTGGTTGGTGATAAACTCAAAATTAACGGACCCAAGAAACCCCCCAAAAGACCTAAGAAACTCTCCCATAAATACATAGGCCTGGGCAGTAATCGGGGCCTATGTTGGGCATGCTGCCCAGCCAAGAGAAGCAACTTCAAGCTGCTACTTGGGCCTAAGGTAGGCATATGCCCGCACTAGGCGTGTCATATCACGCCTACCCTGGGCACGCTCTCAAGCCGGGCATGCCATATCATGCCCAACTTGGGTGCTAAGCGCCAGGCTAGAACCCTTATGGGTTCGAGCATGCACCCAAGCCTAGCTACCACAAGCCCAGACAACGCGTTTAAACTTTTTTTTTGCCTTTATCAGGCTCAGTCAACTCGCTTGAATCCAATACTCTTTTAGGATTTTTTCCAGGATCTCATCCGAGTCCTTCATTAATTTTTAGGACCTCATACATGTCTCCTGGAATTTTATATTGATCCAATACGTATTATTTTAAATGGAATATAACTCAAAATACCATATTAATTTATAGAGGTGAAATTAGTCTTCAACCCCTTCTTTCTATAAAGGATCAAGATTTATGAGATATAAATATCCTATGAATCCACCAAATTCAAGGTTCACCGGCAACGACGCCAAAATTTATTGTGATGTCGCGGTCGCACAAATTAATTACCCCAGCTTAAATAAATAAGATAGTATAGAGCAAGTAAGGGGTCAATCCCACGAGGAAGGTTTAGTTTAGATTTTTATGCTATATAATATGCAACTGGGGGGTTTAAAGTTATCTATGCTATGCTATAGTAAACAGAAAGAAACAATCAATGCTAAATCAAAGAAAACCAAAATTTATCAAGAAAACAAATCTTGGTCACAAGTAAACGTCCACCTACAGAAATTAGAACTCATCATGGAGACGAAACATCAATTTATACTCTGAATATTTATATTTTTTACGTTGATTAGTTAACATATTTGTTATATAACTAATCCTAACCATCAAACAATCATAATATCCGTATTAGTAATTTAATTCAATGGCAACCTTAAGAATTGATAAATTGATTAATCTAGACAACATAACTATCCGCAGTTCATGTTTGATTTATTTAAATGTTCTCCCTAAGATTAATAATGTAGATTCACCACAATTATTAAACTCGGTTGCTTCACAAGTTTATATACAACAACTCCAGTTTTGATAGCAAACTTAGCAATAAATTGTTCACAATAATAACTTAGAGTCCGCTCTAGCAATTAAAATAATCAATCATAGAAAATAAATATAGAAGAACAAATATATTCATTCATCATATAAACTGAGAAGAAAAGGTAAAATAAATCTCACAGTTCTTGAAATCCGAAGGTTTCTATGTCCTTATTACCAAGAAAAAGAGTTTAGTCTTGCATGTCTATTGAACAACTAATAAAAAAGAAAGAAGAATGCATGATTTCGGGTTTTTAAGAGGAAGATGCGTTTTCTCTCTCTTGGTTGACCGCCCCCTTTTCTTTTCTCTCTTTCTTTTTATATCCTAGGAAACCCTAATTCTTTTTCGCAAAAATAGTCATTTCCTAAATAGACACTTTACATTTAAGTAGTTCAATAACCATTTTCCTAAAAAATTAGAAATAGCCTTGCATAAAATCTTCAAGTTTTGACTTTTGACTTTTGACTTAAAGGGGCAAAATTTCTGAAATAAGGACTTGGATGTCGGTTTCGATGCCTTGGGACGTAATTTGGACTTATTTTTTCACAAAACCTGCTTGCTGGTAAAATTCATATGTTATCTTAGAAAAATCATATCTCTCTCATATGAGCTCGTTTTTAGCTGAAATTTGGTAGGTTGATAGCTCTTCGAGTCAGGAATCTAAAAAAATTGAGTTTGCATCAAATAGACTTATATAGCTCAAGATATTCAAATTGGAATAATACGAGATTTGACTTTGAGGGCTGCAATATCCATGCTCTTTAATGTTTTATTTTTCTTGCCATATATGTATAGAAAGGTATGGATGTAGATGTTAGCTTTCTAATTCCACTAGAATCACTTTGTTTCGACTTTTAGAGCTCAAGCTCTATACAAAACATTGATCGGTGGTCAAATCTGTTAATTATCTTCAATTTACTTCTTTTTGAATCTTACATCCAAAAGTGCCTTCAAAATATAAAACAAAGAATATTAAGACATTTTATATATAAAACATAGGCAAAATACTAGATAAATGTGGGTAAAACTATCAAATAATATGATTGCATCATTTAGTAACACTAGAGTTAGAAATATCAACCTTGTTATTTACTGATGTTAGAGTCATAAATATCAATCCACCAATTTACTGACATTAGAGTCGAAAATATCATTTTCAATATTTAGTGATGTTAGAGTCAGGAATCTTAACCCGATATTTACTAACATCAGATTTAGAATACTATAGGCAAAACATGATAGCATAACACAACAAACCATTAGTAAGTTAAGATAAAATCAACAATGCAGCTTACCTTAAGTAGGATGTTTTAAGGGTGATAATATCTTCTCTTTAGTGTAATCAGTCTTGTACCATATAATCTCTAAAGACTAGTTAGGGTTTCTTATGACCATAATACTAGGTGAAGACTTCATAAATAAGACCTTTCTTCTATAAGAACAAGATGTCAAATATCTATTTTCCCTCCTCTAATTCTTAAAGGTCATCATAATGTTGGGTGTGACAAAATAACGAATCCACTAGGAACTTTTAGACTAAGCTTTTCTTTTTGTCTTTCTATTACTATCTTATTTGTTGTGTTGTTTGTTTATTTTTTTACTTTTATTGTTTTAACATGCATTCATGTTTATATGACCATGCATCACTTTTAAGAGCACACACCCTAAACTTTAGGATAAGTGGGGAAGTAACGGTACCCCAATGACTTTAGCTTGAACAAGACTTGTTAAATCATTCAACTCTTGCTTGATTATTTACTTGTAAGTGGTTGGTATGCCGATATGATATTATTCAGGGCCTTTATCTTCACACTCCTTTTAAGCCTTACATTGACCTTTTAAGGACAATCACTAAGCATGCGAGAGACTTTTTAAGACTAGATATTAATCTACCCTTTGATGCACTTAATGACTAGAACTTATTTATTAGGTTGTACCAAGTATAATCTCACTATGACAAGCCCAACATATGACATCTTGGATTTTAAGACAATCGAGTGACAAATGGGAATTGAAAGTCCAAGAGCTATCACAAGCTTGAACTTAAGCAAGAGTGGACAAGGATCCCCTCGTTGACATGATAATGACATCAGGTTTCTAAAAACCATGAATAACGAACGTTGTCACCTTGTGAAGGGTGAGTCCACATTTAACATGTATTTTTCTTGTTGATAGCATCATCACTTTTGCATTTTATATTTACTTTGTATAATTACATGATTTTCATTGAGTAAGTTGATATATAAGCCCCCAATTAAATTGCACTTATAACACTTGTTTGAGAAAAAAACAAATGAAAAATAAAAAAAAACTTAATTGGAAGCCCAACACTAAAATAAGTTTGAAAAATTTTAATAAAAATTCGTAAAACTTACTAGTCTAGTTGAACAGACTTTAAAATCTAAATTCAAAGAAGTAACCTATGCACAATCGACGATCATAGCTCATTTTGCATTTACATCCACGACTCCTTTCAATCCACGTAAGGACAAATGAGGCTTCACAGGAATCTCAACAGGTTGCCTGTTTCGTATTTACTACAATGAAGGAATCTTACAAAAACAAAGTAATAAAAAAAAAATAGCCTGAAAAAAATTACTGAACTAAAAAAAAGAATGAAAGCAATTAAGGGAAATAACTTGTATGATCATATGGAGGTTGCTAGATTTGTTTAGTGGCTAATGTTATCATTTTAAAATTATTAAAATAATATTAATATTTCATGTTAAAAAGCTTGTATTAAATATAAAATTCCAATAAAAAAAATAAATAAACACCACTTTTAATTGCTTTATTTAAAACAAATTATCCAAATAACTTTTATCTGCAATTTCATTAATTTGAATACATGCTAATAAATTAGTCAACAGCTAGGCAGTTTTTTCAACTGCAATAGCCTGGCACCCAATTAATGTCTCTGTTGTAGCGTCTTTGCCGAATTATAAATTCATGCAGGGAAAGTTTAAACAGCAGAGATAATGATATGCCATGAAAGAAGAGGCAGCAATTAGTCATAACCACCCACCATTGATTTTCACAAACACCACTTTATAACAACTCCCTACCAAACATGGAATCAAACGAGAAGCACGAAAGCTAATATACAAGCACTATCCAGCATCCCTTGAATACATAATCATTTGATTAGACAAAAGCTGAAAGAGAACCCAGTTTCCAGCTGCGAATATAAAAAGGTACACAAAGTCCCTGGTTCACAGGCCTATGGACACTTGGTCTTGTTCCCATGGGTGGTCATGTCAGTATAGCATGTTCCACATACTTCTCTGTTCCCTGAGGTCCCAGGCGGCACACATTTGCACCTTACACAGCAGGTGCCACATGCCCTGGTGCACACATTAGGCCTTGAGTGAAGACTGCACCTCTGCTTGCATAACCCTCCACAGTCTGGAGATCAAAGGAGAAAGCATTGTCACATAAACAAGACTGGAAAAGGGTAATCAAACATTGCATATACTATAGATCAAATCAATTTCTTTATGCAACAAGTTGGAGAAAACAAAGTATGGTACACCCTTTAGCTCCTAATCCCTACCTATGTCTTGCATGAGCCTCCTGTTTCCACCTCTCACAACAAGCTGGAAGAACACCCACAGAAGCAGAAACAGACCATTAGCAACAGCATTAGTTAGAAACGTTCAGCCAGAAATACTGAAAATGAAAGTAAACACGTGAAGTAGGGGATGGTCGTGTCTTGCCTGACCAACATTGAGTATTCCGGTATCTATCTTGAGATCAGATGAAACCTTCATGTTATAATAACATGCAAGAGAAGATCATGGTTAAAGTTAAATCACAGTATTCCTTAACAAAACCCCAAAAACAGAGTAATTAACCCTGTACCTCTGCAAGGCAGAAAACAAAAACCATCAAAGCAAGAAGCGAACGCACTGCCATGGCTAGCTAGCTGCCACTTTCTTGAAATTAAGCAAATTGTAAGGTGCACTAAGAAATGCTGGCATTGCCATGCACTTTATAGAGGTCTTGTGGACACTTAATGACTAAATTAGTCACGTATAGGGTTTGTAATTACAGTATGACCTGCATGGCTTACGGGATCATTTCATCGCCGGGCCAGGTGATAGGCATAGCTCCACGCAAAACAGCTTTAACGTGAGCAAATCTTGATGATGATGTTATAAGGCAATCACTGTAGCTAGAGGTCCCACGGAAGCTGAAAATACGCTAAAGTTTTCTTTCTCAACTCAGGGCTCAAAAGTCATGCCTGGTCTCAAGAGACGACAAACAATTAAAGCATTGGTTCATAGGAGATGAAGCTGACCCTGCTAGCTGGGGTGTATAAGGAACTGGCAGGTCCGTACAACTCTAGTAGGATATTTGATTGGTTGCTTTTTGAACTCTGGATTGATGATATCAGTGATCCAGCTGGACTCTTTATGGAGGCCAGCTAGCTGGCTTGCATTTGCATCTTTGAAAATCTCAAGACACAACACTTGACGTTTGCAGGTTTGGCGTGGGGTCGAGAGTAAAGAGAGGTGGCTCTCTCTCTTCTTTTTTTTTTTTTTTTCCAGCAATTGGATGACAAGATGTTTACCATGCTAATGTCATTTTCTGTTTAATGTACCTAATTATTAGTATCAAATTTTAGTCTGGGAATTACAAATATTGGAATAATGTAAATAAGCATAAAAAAACAAGAAAATAAATTTTATTGTTATAAAAAACTATATTCTATGTACATGAGGTTAAATATACAAATAGTTTCAACATAAATAAAATTTCAAAATTCCACTATCTTAAAAACTAACTCATTTTTTTCCTTGAGACTTATTTTTTATAGAACTAATTATTTTTATATTTTCTTTCTTTTATTTTTTACTCAATTTCATCATTTTTTATAAATCTTTTCGTATATAGTTTGATGCAAATCATTTGAGAATTTTTTATTAATTATTTTTAAATGAATAAGTTTTTTATGCTTCTTTATAATGTAAAACATCTTTGAAGGAACGATGTAGC
>Ga0325414_1002817_pt1 | contig 17856 bp, 6 predicted proteins | sample PopdelMetagenome_8_FD_206183 | JGI IMG/M metagenome (GOLD analysis project Ga0325414, IMG submission 206183) | Populus deltoides microbial communities from Bellville, Georgia, United States - Leaf-PdKOR-R3 | ecosystem: Host-associated > Plants > Phyllosphere > Phylloplane/Leaf | place: USA... | reverse complement strand
TTTATATATATATATATATATATATATATATATATATATATATATATATATATATATAGAGAGAGAGAGAGAGAGAGAGAGAGAGAGAGAGAGAGAGAGCTTAGATTGTACGGTGCTTTTTGATTAGTCTTCGAAAGGTATTTTGTTCTCCCTCCCCACCGATTGTTTTGCAAGCCCATCAATCTTTAAATGCTCAACCGCTTTGGATATAATTGTAAGCTTATTACATGACTTTTTAATCTATTTTTTACGCTTTTTACCATTAATTCTCACCTTTGCTTTTTTTCATTACATGTTTCTTTTTTCTTTTTAATTAGGAATGTCTCTTTCTAATTTCCTTCTGCCTTAATTTTTGTTCAACGTTTCCTACACGATTCCTCTTATTATAGTATGCTTTTAGCTTTTTTCTATTTAATTTTTTTTTAATTTTGTTGTGCATCTTGATTATCCTCCATTGTTTCTACTTATTTTCTGTTTTTATTTTCATAGTTTTGAAACCTGGTCCGGCCTGGCAGGTTGACCTGGGACCCGGCTGACCCGAGTTTAAGAAAAAATAGAAAAAGTCATGACTCGGCCGACCTGGCGACCCGGTTGACCCGGCAAAACCCGGTCAAAAACCTGGTTGCAACCCGTTGACTTTTTTTTTTACTAAAATGACGCCGTTTTGAATTTTTTTTAAATTGACCCGGTGACCTGGTCAAAATCCGGTGACTCATTCAAAACTTTAAATCCAGGCCTTGGACCGGGCCGGGTTTAACAACTATGTTTATTTTTATTGTTGTTGCTTGCCTATCTTTTCTTCCCTTTTCCTAATTATTACCTATTGCTCCTCTCAAACATATCTTTGTTCTAGTGTTTCACCCCTTCCTCTTTGTTTGTCTTCAATATTCTTTATTTTTTTTTCACTTTATCCCTTTTAATGATGCCAAAATTCAATTGCTTTTGCACCTTTCAGTCTACCATCCTCTTTACTATTTTTCAGACTCTTGCCTATGTTGTTCAACACTGTGTCCAAAGCACTGACTAGGGCTCTTTCTTATCAAGGTTGATGATACTATCAAATAATTGGTATTTTGTTTTCTAGTATAAAAATTTCAAAATAATAAATAAATCGACAAGATCAGAGTTGATTTATATAATAAAAAAATAGAGTTAAAAAAATCTAAAAGATGTTATATTAATGTAAATATTTAACAAAGATAAAATAATTTTCATGGTTAGAGGATCATAATGATATTTCAAATAAATATATTCTAAACTCTTTCTATTACTGAATTGGAAGCCATATATAAAGGAGGCCCTAATCAGATAATTTATCATTAATGACTCATTTAAGTTATTAATATAATCATATTAATTATGTCTAATTACTTTATTTGAGTAATGTCTAGTAAACTTGTAAATGTTATCAAGTATTCATGGTGCTAATTTATGTCAACAACAAATTAAGATCTTTTCATAAATAAACACATCGATTCTCCTTGCAAAAGGCTACGAAAGAATCAAGTATTTGTGGTGCTAACAATTGTACACCATGAATCAAGACTCATAATTTAACAATGAGAATATTAAGATTGATTAAGATAACAATTGTAACACATGTTAATAACAAACTTTCTTGAATTTAAATATTAAAGTCCCTGTAATGTTTGTACTATACTTATTCTTACAATATTAGTGTACTTTTTTTACATTGACAAAAATAAACTTAACTAAACATTATTAAGAACAAAAACATAAATAAACAAGATAAGAACATAATTATAATATAAATTAACTAAGTATAGTAAAGAAAATAATATGAAATAAAGATTGAGTATTATAAAAATATAAAATAAAGAAAGCAAAAGCATGGATCTTGATTTGAAAATCAAGACGTTTAAATATATGACAAATGCCTCCTTTTATAGGCTAAAATATAAAACTATTAATATTGTGACTAACTATTGATTTGGTGGCTTGACAATGTTATTGATAACATCATAATCTGAATAAATAGTCTTTATGAAAATTGTAGATATTTGTTTAAGCTTTCTAACCCAAAAAGAATGGGTTTATTTGAACTTCTAGTAAAGGAGTTATTGATACTTCAAGTGCAAAATGATGATATAAAATCTTGATAAAAATGCACTTTTAAGTACTAATCAGAATCTGACCACAAACCATTTGTGTCTATACTACCTTACTTGAGATAGAGGACCACATTATGTCTTCTACTGTAGTAGCTTGCCATTACACCTGATGATATTCAAACTATTATCATCATAACTGGAACATCTAGTTGCTAATAGTTTACACAGGAACTATCCCTAGGAGTTTGAAGGCTCTCCAACTCTTTAGGGACCAATTCGCCTCAAGAATTTCTTACATACTCCTTGTGTGTCAAGAGTATGTGTTGCGTTATTCTGTGTAAACTCTTTAGCTAGTTGACTCATTTGCTTTAATATTATTGATGCTTTTACGTTCTGAAACTCTCATCTGAAGCATATTTTTCTTCAAACTTAACCTTCCTTATATACATGATTTAACAATTCACTTTTTTTTTTATGAACTAGATTTAACATCATAATAGTTTTAAGAGAAAATAACCACGTGTCCTTTTGCTTTCATTCTTTTTATGAATTGTTTCCCTCTATTTTAGTTTATAACTAGATTTGTGTCCTCCACTATGTTGCGGGCTGTAACTTTTTTTTTTGTATAGGTTAAAAAATATGTTCAAGCGACACAGACATGTTTTATAGAAGTAAAACAATACATAACTCGAGACATAGATCTGACTAAGTAAAAATAATAGGTATAGTCTAATCAGATAATAAAAGAATAGACAACAATGTTTAATGAACTAATTTAAACTAAAAGAATCATGGGAAGTTGCAAAAAAGAACAATCATCAAAACAAAAAGATAATGAAGATAAAATTCCAGCCAATCAAATGTAGAAAAAAAAGAAAAAGGAAAAAAAATGACTAGAGCCAACTTAAATAAGCATGTTAAATATACAAGACAAGTTATGCGACCAGGTTAAGCCAACGAAAAAGCAAAAAAAATAAAATAATAAAGTCCAATTCTAAACAAATCAAATTTAGATGGATGAAATTGAAATAAAAAAGTTAATAAAAAAACGACAAAGAAAAACTAGCAAATTGAGCAAGCAAACCAAACACCGCTACCGGAATCATGCGAATGAGATAACCCAATAGAAGGTATACCAAAAATATTATGAAACTCAATTCCAAAACAACTTAATGTTGAAGGATGAAACGTAATAAATAAAAAGCAAATTGAAGAAATTCATGAACTCCAATATCAAAAAACTTCAACCTTAAAGGATGAAATTGAAAATATAATTCTCAATCAATCTAATGTTGAAAGATGAAGTTGGGAAAACAAATATCAGTTTAAAAAATTCACCAAAGTAAATTCAACAAAGAATGACAAATAAGAAGAACCAAGATAACCCAGATCATTTTCAAACATAGTAAAAAATTCTATAGAAAGCAAAAAAATAAAAATAAAAATAAAAATAACAAAGCTCAATCTCCAATTGAATAAATATTGAAGGACAAAACTGAAAAAAAATAAGTTTAAAAAAGGAAGAAAAAAAAAAGCAAATGTTGGAAAACCTTCTAAATCTGGGTTAATGTATAAAACTCACAATTCATTAAATTCTAGACTCGAGCTCAATCAAGAAACTCAATTTCCAGCCAATATAATGTTGAAGTATTAAATCGAGAAAAAAATCAATCCAAAAAAATATTCAGAGTAAAAAAATAGCAATCAAAAGAAGAATGATCGAATTTAATATGAAAAAACAACAAGGAGGAAGAAATTATAAAAAAAAAATCTAATTTGAAAAATTATCTCAAATAAAATAAATAAAAATTAAAAAAAACAAAGGCTAAATTTGAAAAAATAAAAACAATATGATTTAATGATATTACCAAAAAGTTGTCCATGATAATACTTAAACGTTGTGTTATTCTTATGTTTTTAATACACTAGAGATAAAATTATTATAATGTTATTTTTTCAATTAAACCTTGGTTTTTGGATTAGGTTAAGATATTATCTATAAAAACAATTATCGTAAAAAAAAATTAAAAAAATAGTTAGCTCTAAGATGGAGTTTTAATTAGAAAGGTTTTTTTTCATTCTTATTTTAAATCATTTAGATTTTTTTGGTATGTGTTCTGATTGTTTTTATTTTTTTTTAGATGAATGATATATAACAAAAACGTTATGTTCTTTTGTAGAAATTTAAAATACTATCAAGGAATGGAAGAACTCTGATAGCAAATTAGTTTGTTTCAATGAAATTTTAATTATTACTTTTCTTATAAAAAAATACTTTTATATGATTAAATTAAAAAAAATAAAGAATCCACTATAGCATAAGACCGAATATCTTATTCAATATATATTTATAACTTCACAACTTAGTTTTTAGTTTGTGTTAATAACGTTTTTAACATTAATTGGTTCATATAATTTTTAATTTATTTTATTGAATTTATACAAGGAAGTTTGAATTCAAAATTTATATTTTTTTAGCTAAATAACATGTTAACAACACTTTTATACTTTTTTTTATTTGAAGTTTAAGAAATTTTTGATCTGAGCATGTAGTGCATGACAATCATCTGGTTTTATAACTAAATAGCGTATACATAAAAAAGTGAAATAACAATTATTTGAACTTCACTAAATGTGTGCAATATTTTATGTACTTTAATTGTGGATCGAAACCATAATTTTGCCATTTATCAGACAAGTGGAGGATTGGTGCTAAAGGATAGTTCTAAAACTTTCCTCGAGGGTATTGTGCAAGTGGATGACAAAGCTTAACATTTAAAATTCAAAGGCATGGCTTAAACTAACACTAGAGAGGCCAAGAAATTACCAAATTTCTCAGTACTTTTTTTTTGTTCTGGCTAGTTATCCATGGCATGACTTCAAGAAGAGTCAAGATTTGCTGACATTCTCTAAAAACACCGTTGTATGATAAAACATTAATTATTAGCCTAATAGGTGTTTGATTTAATAAATCCTCAATGTGAGTATTTTTGTATTAAATATGCATCTATATATTTGTTTATAGAAACAATGATTGCTCACACCAACAAGGAGAAGGTTGACTAAAATCAATCATTAACAATAAAATTGTTTAGGCTTTAGGAAATCCAGGTGATGATCACCTAGTCTGCTAGGAGTCATGGTCAATCGAAAGAAAATAATTGATTATATATAAGAGTCCATGTAGTCAATCGGTAGATTCATTCTTATTAAAAAAATCAGGAGTGGTTAACAAATTAGAACTAATTAATGTTAAAGATCAGTTAGGATTCACATAGTTATCACTAAAAGGATATATGGTAGTTTAGATTGTATTAGTTCTGACTATCTATCAGAGAAAAAAAAATGAATGGATCTTGTAGGATTCTCAAGAAATTCTTCAATTTCTTCCGGAAGTATATGATTATTCATCTCCTTCGCACCTTCCATGAATAGCCAGGACATTTAGGAATAACCAGAAAAGCATTTAGGGAATCGGTCTGTTTCTATCTCTGTTCGTTCTATCTAGTAGAAACAATCTATATAGTATTAGAATTAAATGCTTATGCAAAGCTCTAACACTGTATCATTATAAATATGTCATTCAATTACTGGAAGAGGTGGTAAGAAATATATATGCAATTATATATCTTCAATTTATTCAAGTTACCTTTCTTTCGTACTTACAACTTTCATTTAGTTACTTTATTTCTTTAGCATCTCGTTTTCAATTCCCTTCTTTTTTATATATCCTTCTTCTTATGGCGTGGTGCTACTTAAAATAGATATACCTTTTTCTAAGTTCTGAAATCTTGGAACGCCCACATTTCGTTCGACTTTGCATAGCTACTACCTATCTCTTATTAGGATTTAGTTTCATATTAAAGATTCTCCTTATTAGAAGGTATAACAAGTAGTTTAATTGATATATAAATATCTAATTAATTAACATATTGGCACATCTAATGAGATAGGATCAAATACTTGTTCAATTAATCAATAGTTATTCCATAAAAAAATATAGGTAAGCTTATCATTGCAACACCTTCTAAACAATCGATATATGTAACATATAGGGATCAGTTTCATGGTTGAGAAGAATATGATATTCCTTCATCATCACAGATCCATATGGGGCAACTAGTGTTAAATGTGCCACGAGATGATTTTTTTTCATCTAACTCGAGTCTACAATATAAAACCACATATGGACAATATATTAATGTCTTAATTTAGTCTCTCACATTCTCACCATTCCCAATGATGACATCACACTAATCATAGAAAGGTAAATAGATGTATACGTGCCTCAAACACAACCTTATATGTAACCTTTTCTATGAGCTTGAAGGCATTATTAGGTGGTCACAACTAGCTATGATGAATACCAACTAGCTAACATGGCTAATATTAAAGTGACACCTTTTTATCAATAGTTTATTCTCTTTAACATTAATATGAGGGTCAACAAGACAAGGATAGAGAACATATTGAACTTGGGGTCAAGTCCTAGTAAGTTTTATAGTCACAAGTACTCTAGTATGGGTGTTTAGATCCATGATACTTTATATAGGGTATTATAATGTATCAAGAGCTATAATAACCACATCCAAGCCTGATCATAGTTGCCTTTGATACACTAGTTTGTCCACAAGTATATAAACAATCGCAAGCCAATCACATGGCCTAACAACCTTATTACCAACCACAACAACCTAATATAAGGTCATTTAATATTATATGAGTTATTTTGTAATAGGAAAACACTAATCCTCTTGAGCAACAAGCCTTTACTATAATCATAAGCTAGGGAAGGATAGACATAGTTGAAGTAGCCAACATTTGAGGAAAATAGAGCTAGAAATTAGACAAACAACTAGGTCTCCATAGAATCATCCATATCCAGAGTAGGTTGATAAGTTGCATCCAATTTCCAAAGATATAAAAATTGCTAATTTAAAATTGTTTTATAGGAAAGATAATTAATCTATAATGAAGCACATTGCTATATTCATTGACCAAGGTGTCCATAATGTAACAAATCCTTTTATAAAGTTAAGATTATTTGTTTCATCAATAACAAAAATATCATGTCGTTGGTACTTTACATTATCACCCAACTTTATTAATAGTTAGGAAAATATAGAGACTCATTTTCACGAGCATTTCTATAAAACAGAACCAGTAGTTACATTGGATGAGTTAACCAGAATAGTCTAGGATCTAAGAATGTGTATAGAGAGTTATGCTCTCCGTTTCAAGACTCTAAGAACCAAGTACATTATAGATATAACAAAGCAAAAGTGCATTAAACTCATTCTAAAAGGGATGCAATGGAAAATTAAGAAGAGATTTATAAAAACTAAACACTAAGAAATCTACACTTTTACAAATGACATTGCTTATTATAAAGTCTTAGCAAAATGAGTAGAAAATAAGCCATTTAGAAGAACTTACCCGATTAGCTCTCTAAATGACATCTTAAGAATTATTGAAAATCTAGCAATAACTCATATTGGTCACAAAGCTTAAAGAAAGGTGACCAATCAAAATTGTTGTGTTAAAATACCTAAAATATCTTTTATGTCAAAAGAGATAAAGGAATCTTCAACAAATTAATATGTAGGGGGCAAGATCATTGGCAACCATACAATCCTTGCTACAGATCAAATCAATGGGAAAAATACTCTAAGTGGCATGATTCATGGAAACCGATTGAACATACAGACAAGGATGAATAAAATGAGATTCTAGCACCATGACATGTAGTGGCCAAAAACCTTATAGAAATGTTTCCTAGTATAATTTTTTTAGTGAGAGGAAACAACATAGAAGCCAATGACTTAATTCAATTTGGATCAAGATATAATATTTTATTTTATTACCTTAATATCATCCTTATGAGGATTATTAATCGGTCAATTATTGCTGATATAAAGCAAGGGTGTAGTTATGGGTGAAATAGTACAAACTCTATTTTAAAACATCTCATAACATTTATATTCTTCGCAAAAGTATTGTTGCATCTTATACAACTAGCTAGTATAGTTTGTATAGCAATGCTGGGCCAAGTTGGGATAGATTTACTACATATATTGATCTTCATATAATCTTCTTGAAGGATAATGTTTTTACAATGCGTAAAACAAATAAATTTTATCCTTCTCAAGGAATTGTTCTCGAAGAATTGGAGATTTATGAAGAAGATGGAGAGTTATATATTAATTAAAGAACTACAACCTAGCAAGCATTATAGTAAATAGAATCAAAATATCGTGCCTAAAAGCCAAAACACCCTCATTTAAAATAAATTGATTAGATGACTTCTTAGAAATTTAAAGTATGATAGACATTTTGGTAAAATTATACTCATTTAGGCATATCATTAATAGTTGTTTCCTTTGATTTATTTTAGTAAAAATATAAGAAGATGATTAATACTCAAAAGTGCATTTTCATTAATGTTTATATCATCATATTACACTTAAAATATCATTAAATTTTCTAACTTGAGCATGTTTTATAATAACAAGTCTGATAACATAAGATATCTTTAATTTATGGTAAATGTTCATCTTTAATGCAGACATATCTCACAATTTAAAGAATTGATTAAAGTGTTTAATTATTGAAATTACGAAGACAAAGAGAGGGCTAAGGTTAAAGAAGAGATGCTGCTTCAATTCAAACTGGAACATCATTCGATTATTGGATCATAACTAGAGTTGTAGAACATGGATTTAAGTCTGATTCATATGGATGGAAAGCTAAGACATAGGCCTAAAACTTTCATGAGAGTCCAAGATTCAAAACGGTCGTTTTCAAGTTCAAATTATAACAACAAAAGAGAAGTCGGAATCTGTCCTGCAGCCTAAAAACTGTTCAGTATTCAGCCCATATCTCGAGTTCTAGAAGTCCAAATGAGCTCATTCTTGTTTTGTTGGAAAGCTGAGAAAAATGCCCAAAACTTTCGTGAAGACTATATGTTCAAATTCTAACGTTAGCAATGATGTTTTGTTCAGACAAGAAAATAATGTTTGTCACCAAGTCAAGAGGTGGCCACCCACTCAATAATTAGTCATCAAATCAATTGTTCTGAGTTTTAGCTTATAAAAAGAGGTATTTTCCATACATTTAGACATCTTGATTTTCAGATCAAGATCATTTTCTTACTTTCTCTCTTTGTTTTTTGTAATGTTCAAGCTTTATTTTATGTTTTATTAATCTCTTGTTTATGCTTTTCATTTCCTTTACTACACTTAGTTAACTTATATCATGTTTATGTTATTATATTGTTTATTTATGTTTTTCTTCTTCATGATGTTTAGCTAAGTTAATTTTGTCAAGGTGAAAAGGGTACACTAATGGTGTAAGAATAATTATAATATAAACTTAACATGAATTTTAATGTTTGATTCTAACATATTTTGTATTTGTTATCTTACTCACTTTTAATACCTTACTTGTTAAATGGTTAGTCTAGATTTGTGTTGTACAACTCTTGGTACAACAAATACTTGGCACTTTTATAGCCTACTGTATGGTATAACCAACACTTGTGCTATGAAAGGAACTTGATTTGTTGTTAATATAAGTTATCACTGTGAATACCTGACCACATTTACAAGTATTGGCATTACTCAAATAAGATAATTAATAAATCATGTTAATAATTTATAATCCGATTAGAACCTCCTTTATGTGTGGTTTCCAGTTGAGTAATAAAAAACATTTATACTATACTTATTTGAAATACCATTAGTGGATCCTCTAACCTTGACAATTGTTTTATCCTAGTTTAATCCTTACATTAATGTAACATCTCAAAAGTTATCTTCAACTCCTTTTCATTTATTGTTTATAATTTTATATAGTTCACCTCCATGTGATTCGACCCCGGTCTTGCCGGATTATTTATTACTTCGACACTCCTACACTTGGGATAAGACATCAATATTTTGATCGTGTTAGAAGGTAATACTTCTATTTTTATCCTAGAATTAAAGAAATATAAGAGAATTTTTTTATACCAATAATAAATATTCACATTTTAGTTTGACAAGAATAACGATTGTTAGAAGAGGAAAGGTTGAAATGGATTGTAAAGAGTGAAATCAACCACGTTTAAGAAAATTCAAATGACTAGATGAGATGATCGACCAGTCATCCAAGAGTCATAATCAACTAAAAAAATGATTTATCACAATAATAAAAGTCTATGTTATCAACTAGAAGGTTCAATCCTATTTATAATTAGGAGTTCTCAATACATTAGAATAGATTAGTGTTGTAGGTTGTGGAGTTGATAAAAGTCAAATTAATGTTCTCTAACAAATAAAATTACATAACTTTACACAACAAAGCACACCCTACCCTATGCATAGTTTTTAAACCCGGCTCGGTTTAAGACCCGGGTTAACTTTTTTTTAAATTAAAACGACTTTATTTTAGTAAAAGAAAAACAAAAATCAATCACTTAATTTTTTTTAAAAAAAAATATAATAGTAAATAATATATATACATGAAAATTATACATAGAACGGTCTCATCCATCTCTATCAACTTTGGAAGAGAAAAGGGGGGAGGAAAACGGAGAGCTTCATGTCCATCTCTATCATGGTGGGGCAACTTTTTATTTCCAAGCGTCACGGGGAAAAAAAAAAACAGTATACTTATTGGTTGGATGATCTCAAAAGTCTACTTTGCATGGATTGATGATATGATTTTCAAAGAATAGTTAAGGATCATTGAATGGTGGCCCCTCTCCAAGCCATTTGAATTGAAAAGCTAGAAGAATTAAGGATCTCACCATTACTGGCCTTCGATATCCCCACCAATTTGCCAGACAACTTTTTGTTTGAATAATAAAAGCACAGACACCTTCGGATGAGAATGGCAGAGGGCCCTTGTAAAAAACAAGTATGCATACTGCTTCCAGTTAGTGGGACAATTTTGGCAACTAATAATTCTCCTTAATTCTATGAATTATTGTACTTTTTAGTAATTTTGATTAATCAAGCATCTCCTTAATTCTATGAATTATTGTACTTTTTAGTAATTTTGATTAATCAAGCATCCGTGAATTCTTCACTATGGCTAGTTGATATATGGAAAACACTTTGGCTATTGAGAGACCTTTATATTATTCACTTAAATAATGTAATGATTTATTTTTGCTTTTACACTGTTAAAAAGTTTTACATTGAGAGCATTAAAGTCTTTTTATATGACCTGTTTTTTAACAAGTTTGATAAGTTAGTTAGAGTTTTTTTTTAAGGATTTTATAATTTTTTTTTTTATTTTTTTGGACTTTTTTAATTATATGATCTGGATTACAGGTTTAACAGAATATCTTATATTAACTCAACCCTAATTAGCTTGGTTAAAGGTTTATTATGATCCGTTTTTTATATCTTTTTTCACCTCATTTTTTCACCTAAATATTATTATATTTTTATACAAGAAAATAGTCCAGCATCTGTAGTAAAGCACAGTCACCAAGGCTAATGTCACTAAAAAAGATTTTCCTGGCACATACCTTTTACCTTTTAAATTACAAAGAGAGAAATGTCACTAATATGATTTTGAAGAAAGGAAAGAAATTTCCAACATAGTTTACATTGAGTTTTTATTTACAACCATCCCGATATTCATACAAATAATCTTCTTCCACCATAGTTTTTTTAGAAATTCACATTTACAATCTCACAGGTTTTTCATGTCAACGGTGATCTATTGATCTGGGTATGTGATTGGGACTTTTAGCAAATCACTAATATAAAACAATATAATATAATTTATATTGTGGAAACTATAAGGTATTTCATATTGAATAAAACAATATAATATAATAAAACAATACAATATAATATAATCACTAATATAAAACAATATAATATAATTTATATTGTGGAAACTATAAGGTATTTCATATTGAATAAATTGTATGTCTATCATAAAAAGGTGATACAGGTTATTTATACACTTTAATAGAAAACAGAATCATACTTCTAAATAAGGACATAACAATCCATTTGATTGAGGTTAAGTTAATCATATAATTATTACATTATATTTTAATATATTCTAACATCCCCACTTAAACACAAAATAAAGAAAAAACCAAAACGGAAGGGGTATTTGAATAGTGCCATGTTACCGTAGCTTTAGATGCAAATGCAATTGTGGACAACGACATTGAAATTATGATTTTATTCTCCTAATCACAAAAAAAAAAAATGATTTGATTATTAAAAATACGAGGATTTTTTGAAAACAAATATATTATTTTTTAGAGAAAAAAAAATAAACTCGAATATAAAGGTTATTTGAACCTTTTAGTTTAAAAGCATAGTAAAATAAAAAAAGACTATAACCCATCGTAAATGGACCTTTTCATATCTTTACCTTAATTAATTTTTTAATTAAAATAGGCTTAGTGGAAAAGTAGTATTTTAATTGGTAATAAATATTATTAAATAGGAAACGTCGTTGACGCGTTGGTTGTAAGCGCTAACACATGGGAGTTGATCATATTTCTAGCAGTTTGTATGACATTTTCTGGTGACTAACAAAATAACCTTTTAATTTGTTTTTCATTTGAATCTAGTCTTTATTCTTTTTATTAATATTTGTTTTATATGAAATTATTTATAGATTTGATATTTTTTTTTCAATTTCATCCACCTTTAATTTTTTTTATATATATCAAATTTGGTACAAATTCTTCTGATTGCTATTTGTTTTGTTTTTAATTATTTTTTTAATTCAATTTGTTTTTCAATTTCATCCCTCAATATTTAATTTTATTTTATTTTTATGTCTAATTTAGTCCTTATTTTTTTATTGCTATTTATTTTGCATTGGAAAATATTTTAGATTTAAATTATTATTTTTTTATTTCATCCTTCTTCTAACAAAAAAAGATCTAATTTGACTATTGGGGGTACTAAGGTTTTTTTATACTTTATGCATAGTAAAACGATTATACTACTCTTCAGAGAAAAAAAATTGAACTCGAATATAAGGGTTGTTTGGACCTTTTAGTTTAAAAGGCATAGTAAAATAAAAAAGACTATAACCCATAGCCTAGGGGCTTTTTCATAATTTCACCCTAGTTTTTTTGTTATAATAGACTGAGGGGCAAAGTGGTATTTTAATTGGTAATAAATATTATTAAATAAAAAACATTGTTGATGTGTGGGTTGTACGTGTTAGCACATGGGTGTTGGTCATACTTCTAACTATTTAGATGACATTTCCTAATGACTAAATAGTGGTTTCTATGGCAGCATACAAATTGTTTTGGCGACTCCTCCATTCCTAGACATCATGTATGGTTCACAACTCTAGTTTTGATAGCAAACTTAATAGTAGATTGGTTTAGAATAATAATTTAAAGTCCGCTCTAACATTCAAACTAAATAATCATAGGAAATAAGTATAGGAAAACATTTATATTCATTATATAAACTGAAAAGAATAGATAGAACAGATCTCATAGCTTTTTTGAAATCTGAAGGTTTTTGTATCCTTTCAACCAAGAAAATTAACTTAACCTTGCATGTCCATTGAAAAACTAATGAATAGAACAAAGGAGAATATAATTTCGGGTATAGGAGAAAATGGTGGAGTTGTGTTCTTTTTTCTAGCCGCCTCCTCTCTTTCTTTTTTCTCTTTCTTTGTATTTGATAGGAAAGCCTAATCCCAACATCCCTCCAATCCGTTTGTATTCTTCCAAAAAATATAAAAATAGTCCTTTCCAAAGTAAACAATCTACATTTAAGCAAGTTGTACTTGTTTCTTCACAAAACCTGTTTGCTGACAGAATTTATAGGTTGTCTTAGAAAAATTATATCTCCCTCATATGAGCTATTTCTATTGAAATTTGGTAGGTTGATAGGTATTTGAGTCAGGAATATAAAAAAATTAAGTTTGCATCAAATGGACTTTTCTAACTCAAGATATTCGAGTCAGAAGACGAGGGTCAAAACTGACAAAATGTGAGACTTGTCTTTGGAGGTTGAAATTTCCATCCTCTTTCTTTTTTATTTTCTTGCCATATATGTATAGAAAGGTATGGATGTTAGCTTTCTATTGTCACTGGAATCACTTTATTTCAACCTTTACAACTCAAGTTCTGCATAAAATATCGATCAGATGTCAAATCTATCAATGTTTGACACAAATTGGAACATGATCTGAATTTTATCTTCAATTTACTCCTTTTTGAATCTCACATCTAAGAGTACCTTAAAAACATAAAACAAAGGTTATTAAAGGCATTTTATACATAAAACATGAACAAAATACTAGATAAATGTAGGGAAAACTATCGAATAATATAGTTGCATCAGTGGTCAAGGTCATTCGCGCGTAAACCATACATTAATTTATTTGAAAATTTCTAAAATACTTTTCTAAATATTATCACCCCAAATTTATAAACATGCTTTATATTTAGCACCAGTTCATCAATTTGTGGGTTACAAGTTCATGTTGTACCTTTTATGTTTGTCGGGTAATATTTCTCAAATTCCACCACCTATTTTTACTGAATTTAACATAAGCTCTTTCAAATTTCATTAAATCTTATACCAATACTTGTCTTTCCTCGTACATCACTTCAACTTAGTTTTTTATTCGTGTTTCTATATTTTTTATTTTCCAACCAATTTTTTATTTTTAATTTTTTAACTTTAGTACATAAACATTTTATTTCAAATTCATAAATCTATCATCATCCCTATAATCTAAATATTTACTTTACCCATTTAACATAATAATTCATTTACTAACGTTGTGGATTTTATCTAGGGTTTATAGAGTTATTGAGAGAATAATCCAAAGAATAGTGTTCAAAAAAGGAAAAAAGAAAAGGCACATGAAATCAATGATCAGAGGAGCTGGAAACAGAGGTAGAAGAAATAAGGAGCTATAAAAAAAAAGACAAGAAGGACAGAAACATCATTGCATCTACAAGGTATACACCTCTCTAATGAGGATGTGTAGCTCAATGGGCACACCCCCTCCTTTTTTTAATGCCTTTTAAACTCTTGTATGATTGTTTATTGTCTATACTCTATTATGTTTTAATTGCTAGAACTTATGTTTAAATGCATTTATTCATGTTTGAACTAATGTTATCTTAAACCTAAATGTGTGTTTTTAAGATAGCATTTAATGCATAGTTTTTTTTTTTTAAGGCTGAAACTTGATGTTAGTAATATTGTTTAAAAGGCATTTCAGCATGTTTAGATATCTAGTTTAGTGGAAAAATTAGTTTTGATTATTTTTGTTTCTCAACAAAATATGACTATATGTTGTTCTTGATGAAATGTTGGGTTCATAACACTAAGTTCATGACAATATCAATTAAAAATAGATGTTAGAATTAATAATACAATGCCTTTTGATTTTTTTATGGATTGTATGGCTAAATATTTGTTTTGTATTTCCATTTTCTTTCTTTTATGTTCTTGAGAGTTTTGGTATATCAGTACAAGCATGTTTGATTAATTGATTTAAGGCTTATTTTTGGGTTTTAAAGTAAATTCATAAGTTGAGATTTTAATTTTTCTATAAACTGATATGTTAATATGTCTTGTGTGCTTCAATCAAACCGTAGGCGCATATGTGATCGTTGTATGAGTTTATGTTGCTTATCTAAGATTTACACTAGATCAATCGATCCTTAAAATTTTTTAATGTTGGGGTTTAGGGTTGAAAACCATCAAATTCAATTCATGAAATTTATAGCATGTTTTTTTTTTTACTTTGATACATCATTTCACTTTAATCTTTCATGTTACATCTCTTTAAGGGGCAAGAATTAAAAAAAATATGAGTAAAAGAAAAGAAAAGAGAATAAAATATTGAACTATGAACATGTCTTTTTGTACTTGTGATAGAATCTCTAGTTTTTTCAAATGATTAGATTATTTATTCTTTTTTTAGTTTATTAGTTTAACTTGGGTGTCCAGGCCAGCTTGCGCGCACCTTGACTAATCCTACGGGCTCTGAAGTTAACGATCATGTAAGCCTATAGTGGCCATCATATGAGCAACTATAGGGCTCGAACCTGAGATCATAAAGGAAGCAAACCTCTTGGTCCCAAGCTCTTACCACTGGGTCATCACTTAGATGGTTATAGATTATTTATTCTTGATTTGAAAAGTTTGAGTTGTTTTATGGTATCTATTAAGAAGAGAATATTGACTTTTTAAATGAAAATGAAATGTGTTGCATAGTTATATATTATTCTCTTATAAAAATAATGTTAGAAAAATAAGGAAATAATGAAGATAAATGTTGAAAAATCCTTTTCCATTGCCTCCTCTCTTCTTAATTATGCCATTCTCTCTCGATAAAGATGGTGAGGGACCAAATATCAACGAAAATGCACTTTATGTATGGAGATTAAAAAAGTCACAAAATAAAACTATTACGAGGTTTCTAAAAATCAAGGAAATAAAAAAATTGTTAATAAATCTAAAGTATAATGTATATGTGTGAATAGGAAAACACATCTCTATCCTTTCTTCTTCTTTTTTTAGTTCCACGGTAAAGATATAATGAAATCAAATAATCTTTTAATTTATAGTAATGATATTAAACTTCAAAGGCGAGGATATTCAAATTATTCGATAATATAATCGAGAATGAATTGTATGTTAATTATTTTTTTTTTCAAAATGATATTAATAACATAAACCTTGTATTAATATGCCCTATTTATTTTTGCATTTCAAAAATATATTTGAAAACATTTAATTTTTTTTGTTTTAAATTAATATTTTTTAGTGTTTTTAAATCATTTTAATGGTTTGAAGTCAAAAATAATTTTTTTAAATAAAAAAATATTATTTTAATATATTTTCAAATAAAAAACATTTTAAAAAACAAACAGAATTACCCTCGTAATCTATTACAAATAACTTAATAAAAGCCATGTTTGTTTTCTGGAAAGTGGTTTCCCGGAAACCACTTTCCAAACTTTCTTGTGGTTGTTTGCCATTAGAAAAGTTGGTCAACGAAAAACACTTTACAGTCAAAGAAAAATTTAGCTTGATTCTCAGGAAAGTGTTTTCTTGAAAAATTTGGGCAGAAAACACTTTCCAGAAGTTGTGAAAAATTTAGAAATGTCATATTATTTGCTGATTATATCAAATTTGGTCCTTAAACTTTTGATTGCTATATATATTTTGTTTTGAATATTTATTTTTTAATTTCATCTCTTAAAATTTAATTTTTATATTAACTTTGGTCTTTATTTTTATAATTATTATTTACTTTTCCCTTATCATTTTCTTATTGAAATTTTTTATCTATCAAATTTAGTCCTCATTCTTTTGATTGTTTCTTATTTTATTTGAAATAATTTATGAAATATTAATTATTATTATTTTAATTTCTTCATCTTTCATTTTTATTTTATTTTTTAGATTTGATTTCTATTATTTTGATTATTATTTATTTTATTTGAGATAATTTATGAAATTATATTTTTTTCAATTTCATCCTCATTCAATTTTTTAATCTGTAAGATTTATTTCTCATTATTTTAATAAACTTAAGAAAATAAAATATTAATAAGTTATTTTTCAGCTTATTTTTTATGATATAATTAAATATTAAAAAATATTTTTCAATTTATTTTTTATTATATTATCAAGTATTAAAAAATAATTTATTTTTTAAAAATTTATTTTTAAAAAATAATTATTTAAAAAACTTCTAATTAATAATCCTAAATTCAAATTCAGGGAATAATGAAAGCAACAAAGCTATTTAAACATGACGTTAA
>Ga0325414_1002815_pt1 | contig 17858 bp, 8 predicted proteins | sample PopdelMetagenome_8_FD_206183 | JGI IMG/M metagenome (GOLD analysis project Ga0325414, IMG submission 206183) | Populus deltoides microbial communities from Bellville, Georgia, United States - Leaf-PdKOR-R3 | ecosystem: Host-associated > Plants > Phyllosphere > Phylloplane/Leaf | place: USA... | reverse complement strand
AAAATGTTAAAATGAGATTCGTTCTTGCTTCAATGAGATTCATTGTAAGAAGCCAGCCACGTAAGGAAATCTTTATACTTTTCTAATTTTCCTTATTATTGTAAGAAGCCAACCACAATGATAAAACGTTTCTCTAACTCATTATATGATGATGCTCCAGAATCTAATATGCTAGAGAATTTGAGTTTTTAAGTGTTCAGATAATGGATTATCACATGTTTATATCAATCTCAAGAGAATGAAAGTGTAATTGATTCTCTGTTTGTATTATATTGTAATCAAAGAACAATGTTTACACAGATTATATACAAGACGATCCACTATATCAGGAGAGATTCTCGGCTACAATATTGCAGAGAAATATTCAATCAACAGCTCACGCATATCTCCTCATCTCCTAATATATCTCGTGCATATCTGGAATCATAATTATCTGGGATTCTTTCCTTCAATAATCTTCTTTTCTCCAGAGCTAAGGGTCAAAAGAGTTGGTGGCAAAAGCCTAGATTCCTATAAAACAGTCCTTGTAAGTGGGATATTTAGGACCTCTAATAGTTAAGTCAGTGACTTTATAGTGAGGAGTAATAAATGAACATTAAATTCTAAGAACAAGAGTGTTCATTCTTAGTTCGTACATGATGAATGCTAAGAGCATATTGTAAGTGAGTGAAGATTGTGAACCTTTTACCTGGGTTATTTAGAAACTATTTATAACATTTATATCTTTAACTTTTTTTCTTTTTGTTCGAGGGATCGAAAGTCTTTTTCTTATTCATATCCAAGTGAGGAAGCAATTCCTTACATCAACATTAATGTTAATATAAATATCATTTTACACAGTATTAAATGTTAATAAGGGTAACACATGCCTGTAGAGGACGACCCTATATCATTTTGTACATAATATTAGTTTTGATGAGATCAACCCTTCTAATCAACATTAATATTGATTGATGTATAGATGATTTTTAAAGGACTTTTTACACAGCTAGGATGTAGGGAGATGATAACCCTAGGTTCCTCTATTGTATGTTAGGATATAGGATAATCCAAGACCAAATGATGTTGAGTCTAGAGTCCTTCTAGGTCTAAAAATGTCTGGGTCTAACGCGTAGCCGAGTCTAAGGGAGTTAGGTCTAGCATCTTGTCAATCTCACAAGCACTTAGACATGGCACATAGCCGAGCCAAATGGAATTGGATATGGCACCTTACTTTACCCACAACTGTTTTGGCTTACTGCATAGCCGAGCCTAAAGGAGTTGAGTCTGACATCTTATCAGACCCACAAGCACTTAGGCTTGGAATATAGTCGAGCCTAAGGGATTTAGGTCTAACACCTTGTTAGACCTACTAGCACTTAGTATTAGCATGTAGCCAAGCCTAATGGATCTAGGCCTAGCATCTTTCCAAACCCACAAGTATTTAGACTTGACACATAGCCTAGCCCAAAGAAGTTCGGTCTAGCGTCATGCCAGACCCACGTGCGTTTGAGTTTTTTTACCTTTGTTGAGCTTTTATGATGAGACGTCTTTCTCTCATCCCCTCTATCCATGGGCCTTTTGAGTTAATGGATTTTAGTATCGAATATGTTGATCCATCAGAAGCCCCTCAAGTCTTTATGTATTTAATACACAAAGATTTTGAAAATGCCATTTTTCTTTAATAAGAGATCTTTTAACTTCCCTGTGAGTTTTGTTCTATCCAAAGTAGAACTGTTAGGAGCATTATGATTGGACGTCACATCTTTATTGAAAGGGGTCTTCTTGAGAAACAACATGGCAACTCACCTTTAATGTAGTAATTGAGCAAACTTCTAGGGATCTATGATGACATGATAAATCACCCATCCAACGATGGGGGTTATAAATTGTCTTCTTTATAACCCTAGTCGTTTGTCTCCTTTTTTTCTTTTATTTTTTGTAGTTTTTATCAAATTGATTTGGAGATTTCATAAGTCACTCTTTCATTTTCATATTGCACATTTCCTCTTCTTCTTATAACAATAGACTCTCATAGGAGCAAGTTTGGTTCCATGAGTGAATGTATTATTCCTTCTAGCGATGAGTTTTAGTCTCAGCAAGAAACTATAGGGAGCAACAGGGAGCAGGGATCCATTAGATTAGGCCTCGAGTCTAGAGGTTAACCCTCAACATCCTCTCCTCATAGGGAAAGAGATTGTTCTTCCCATTAGAGAAGCTCTTTTTCTAATGCCTCAAGAGATTCTCTAGAGGGAGAGAGGTTTCTTTAAACCCCTAAGGATGATGATTTAAGTACCTTGAGTATTAGCGAGTTGGCCTTCACTAACAAATGGCAACCTAAAGCCTATGTGGGTTAGTTCCCTCCAGGAGAGAAAAGATTAGTGAGAAGACTTTGGCCTTTGCTCGAGGGCACTTTCAAATTGCAGCCCCAATATGAATGTATGACTTAGGGTAATCATACCCTCTTTGAGGGTTTATGAGTAACAAATTTGGGTATTATAACTTAAGCCCAGAACAACTGCACCCTAGTGCATGGGTGACATTGTCAGCTTTTGACAAGTTTCTTCAGTTTATCGACATCAAACCCACCATAAACCATTTTAGGGTTTATTACTAGCTGATCGCGAGTACTAACGATGATAACGACATCTAGTGATTTTTCATTTTTGCCAATAAATTTGCTGGAGCCATGAGAAAAGCTCTTCATGGCAAGCCCGTGTATCTAAAGAAATTAAGGGAGAGATGTTGGTCATGAGATACACAGGGACAATTAGCCCTCGAGAAGGCATGCACCAAATTTAGGGTTGTTCCCACCACTTGAGGGTGCCTCCTCATGAGGTGAACAATTGGCCTCATCCGAGTTTAAGTGAAAAGGAAGCTCGTGCTTTTTGGCCTCTACCTCTATTGAGAATGAAGTCAATAGGATGGCCAAAGAAGAATACCAAGCATTGTTGCCAAGTATGCAACCTCTTTACCTTTTGTTTTTGTTCATCTATAGTTCATTTCTGATTTTTTTTTTTCTATATAGCGTTGACAATCGAGAGAGGATGAGAGATTTTAGCTAGATCTCTAGCAGGAAGCTTCTCTTCAATGAGGGTGTCCTCATCTCTTGCAGTGATTGGAACAGCCATTGAAGAAGAAATAGAGCACGATCCTATTATGGTGAATGAACTCTCCATTCCTAAACTATTTCTGATGAAATAATGGTGATGGGCTCGTATTCCTTTTATAATAGAGGCTGAGGAGACTCATACTCTTTCATTTGAGGTCATGCATATCAAATTCCCTTTGAATTAATAACAGGTGTGACTGCTCATTTTAAAAGAAGAAAGGTGTCCACGCCTATAGAGATTGACATTCGAGCTTTCGCAACAAAGATTTTTGTCCCTCTAATTTATTCTCTTATTATGGTCATGAAGGCTACAACTGTCGAGTCCTCTACTCTTGGTTAGGAGTTTGAAGATATTTTTCCTCACTTTTCCCTTGGTTGCACTCCCTTGTATTTTTCTTATTTTAAATGATAAGAAAAGGCATGTCATGTAGGCTGTTATTAGTGAGAGGTGTGGGTTTAGCAAGACTAGCTTAGAAGTGGTGAGGCAACTAATGAGGATCCTCACCATTCCTTTAGACATTTTACAAATATCTAATAAGAGCTACAACTATCATTTGGCCTTGACTGGTCAAATGGCTTTTAATGTAAGCAATTTTCGTTTCTAACTTTTATTTTGGCTTTGAGGTCATCCTTCCTGACATTTTGTTCTTGGCAAACTCTTATGGTGTGCTCACATTCCAAAAGGTGCTAGGTGGCTGGGAGGAACTATGTAAAATATGTCATCACCAAATATAGAACAAATCAGACTGCCCTTTTAGAGGCTTCGAGAGGAGAAAGTAGTTATGGAGGCCGAGCTAAGAAATCTCAAAATGGTATATTCTTCCTTAAAGGGTGAGATGCAAAAAGCTACCCTTCATCTGGGCTCTACTGAGCAGTAACTTTACGAAGCTCTCCATGAAGTCACCATCTTGAGGCAGACTATCATGGAATTGCATGCATCTAAGAACATTATGTGTCTTGAGCTCCAGACTACCAAGAAGGAAGCCTAAAACTCTTGATCATCAACTCTTTTTTTACCTCAATTCTAAATTCTACCCTCTTTTAAGGACCCTTACTTGTCCATAACTAAAGCCTCCTTGCCCTTCAAGCATGATGATACATAGTGTCTCGAAGTCCTTTGGTCTCCCCTTATATTGGCCACCTCTTATTGGGTGAGGAATTTCAATATCAAGTTCTATATATTTATGATGGTGTTGATCTTGTGAATGAGAGGTTTTCTTATTATGGCATTGTAAGCGAAGGATATATCTATCATCATTAATGGTTGTTAAAGGGTGATGCATCTAGGACATGTACCAATTATAACCAAAAGCTTTAGGGTGCCCTTTACTGGTACCCCTAACCCTTCGATCCCAATCAAGGGATTTTTTATTGGGATCATCACATCCCTGAAAAGGATATTGATAGAGCTTTCATCATCCACTATTACCCTGTGGTTAGCTAGGATCATGGAGATGACTAGGGCGTTTTCATAGGGATAAGTTACCCCTTCTCCATCTTCTAGAGTGAAATTAATAGGATTATGCCATAGACTTTGTTGTCGAGCTGCTATAAGGACTTGCTTCCTATATTTCCTCTTGTTATTGAGGTGTTTCCTCTTGATGAGGTCCCTTCAAGATCACATTGATCTTCGTGAGAGTCTAGATGTGTTAGTGGGGCTCTTCCTTATCTTGGTTCATGTTGGCATTCCCCTTAATAAACTTTTTCAACTATCCCTTGGGTATCAACCTTTCAATCTCATTTCTTAGGGTGAAGCAATCTTCAATGTCATACCCTTTATCTTTGTGGTAATGAAAAAATTTTCTAAAGGTACGGGTATGTGGAAATGACGCCATAGGAGATGGATATTAAACGTAATCCTTCTCTTTAATGGTCATGAACACTTTAGTGAGAGTAGCATTCAAGATAAAGGAATGCCTCCTTTTAATGAGATGAACATGTTCCCTCACCGACCTCTTTTGATTTTGCTTTGAGTTATTCTCCTTGTTGGGAGTGGAATGACTCCACTTGGAAGGCTTAACCTCCTGAACCTCCTAGCAAATATAAGGAGGCTTGTATCATAGAATACTGGCTTTCTCTACCCGGATATGGTTTTTTATGACCTGTTTTACCCTCATTAGGCTTCTGTGAGGGAGGGCGTATAAGTCTCTCCATATGAAGCATTCTCTTACTCCATTTATCAAAGCCTCCGAGGCTACTGACTCAATCAATTTTTCCATCTTTAGTATCTCTTTGTTAAACCTTTTCAGTTATGCTCAAGTGGTTTCTCCTCATACTTGGGTTATGCTATAGAGTTATGTGGAGCTTTTTTTGGTAGGTATGTTAATGATGAAATGCAATACAAGTTTCGCATGGAGATCCATGACCTAGCCGACCTTCTGAAGGTAATTGACAGTATCTTGCACATGCCATCTCTATCTTGAATGACTAGCTCTAGGTTGCCGCGTATGTTTTGCATATGCTCTCGTGGATTTGTCAGTTCATCGTAGTTGTCTAAAGTCATCTTTTTAAAGATATAATCCTTGAGGACATGAGTGCCTAAGACCTGTTTGAATAAGAGGGACCCCTTTATCTCTTGGGTGCAATGTGCCACATCATAAAAATATCTCTTAGTCAAGCTTCTCCCCAATTTCTGCCTAGCTGGCTTGAGAGAGCTAAAAGACTCTAGCGTGGGATGGTGAGATCGATAACTGAGTTTTTTCTCGTAGTAGCTAGAGAGATCATTTTTTGAGTGATAGCTTCTTGGAAGGTCTTGTATCGATGAGAGTGATCCCTTGGAGGGCTAATGGACTACTCATTCAGAGGGTTCTCTACATCATTTTACCCTATTTCCTTTAGGTAAGACAATTGTCTTCTAGTAGAGATGACATCATGTAGTTGTGGGGCTAGGATAGAAGGAGCTGCCTTCAAGAGAGATACCTCTTTTGTTGAGGCCTGCTAAAGTGACGTGGTTTGGTGTTGCCCTTGGGATGCTAGGATGACTTAAGTGAGAGCTTGCACTTGATTAATAAGTTGTTAAAAATTTACGAGAGCTAGTAGAGCAGATGTGCCAACTATTGCGAAGAGGTCCATAACATGCCCCAACCCAAAAGTTTCTTGATTATCAATCATTTATAGCAATTATATGTGTCTAAAATTCATTATGAAACCATAATTGATGGTTTTTTTAATAGTTTCTCATAGACAGTGTCAATTGATGATGCTCCAGAATCCAATATGCTAGGGAACTTGAGTTTTTTAGCATTCAGATAATGGATGATCACACGTTCAAGTCAATCTTCTCTTCTCCATAACTGAGGACTTAGAGGGTTGGTGGTAAAAGTTTGGATTCCTGCAAAACAGTCCATTTTGGTAGGATTTTGGGAACCTTCTGATAGTTAAGTCAATGACTTTATAGTGAGTAGTAGTACATGAACATGAAATTTTAAGAACAAAAATGCCCATTCTTAGTTCATATATGATTAATGTTGAGAACATATCATAAGATAGTGAAGATCATAAACCTCTTACTTGGGTCGTTCAGAAAGTATTTACAATCTTTATACCATGAACTTTCTTCTTTTTGTTCAAGGGATCGAAAGTCTTTTTCTTATTCATATCCTAGAAGGGAAGGAGTCCCTTACATCAACATTAATGTTGATGTAAGTGCATTCTTACAACATTAAATGTTGATAGGACTATCATATGCCTATAGAAGATGACCCTACATCATTTTGTACGTAATATTAATAACTCTATAAGATCAATCTTTATAATCAACATTAATATTGATTGATATATAGATAACTTTTAAAAGACTTCTTACACAACTAGGACGTAGGGAGATGATAACCCTAGGTTCTCCTATTGTATGTTAGGATATGGGACAATTCTATACCTAGGGATGTTGAGTCTAACGTCCCTCTTGGTTTAAAAGCGTGTGGGTCTAACGCATAGCCGAGCCTAAAGGAGTTGGGTCTAGCACCTTGCCAGACTTATAAACAGTTAGGCTTGGCACCTTGCCAAACCCACAAGCACTTGGGCCTGACACGTAATCAAGCCTAAGAGAATTGTGTATGTCATCTTACCAGACTCCCAAGCGTTTCGACCTGGCACATAGCCAACCCCAAGAGAGTTGGATCTAGCATCCTATCGGACCCATATATGTTTAGGCTTAGCATATGGCTAAGCACCGAGAAAGGTGGGTCTAACAACTTGTCAATCTTCTTTTCAACAAGTTTTGATCTCCGTTGACCTTTTATAATGGTCATTCTTTTCTCTGCCTTTCTATTCATAGGCTTTTTTAGTAAATAAATTTTAGTATTGATTATGATGATTTTAAAATTATTTGTATCTTATTCATTAATTAGACATCTTAGTCTATTGTGTCCCTTGCAACACCATCTAAACTTATAATGGTTTAAAAAGTAGAGAATCGAATATATTTTATCCTTTGAAACCTTATAGTTTCACCTGTCTTTTTCTTGGCTAGTATATACATTTTGTTTACGATCTCCTTGTTAAATTGAGAAGCCAAAATAAAGTTTCTAAGAATCTTTATTAAAAAAAACTTATATTACAAAGAATTTATTCTTATTACCGTAAATGCATTGCATCTATCCTGACATTTGCATCACAGAAAGCAAAACATAGATCGGTCAAATTTTTGTTTGTTATATATATATATATATATATATATATATATATATATATATATATATATATATATTATAACATAACATACTCTAAATGATGTGAGAGAATCATTGTTCCCCCACACCTATATCACTGTGGATTACAACAGTAATCCACAGGGATTCTTTCCCCTTTTTTTTTTTTACTAACTTTTCCTTTTTTTCTTTTTTTTTTAAATTACTTTTTTTTCATCTTTCCTAATTTTTCTTTTTTTTCATTTATTTTTTTTTTTTCAAAATTATTTTTGTTGATTTTACTTTTTAAATATTGACCTGGTTAAAGTTTTTGCTTTGTAATTTTTTCTTTAAAATACTGTGGATTGCTGTGATATTTTTTCACATAGTTTTTCTATTTTATTTCTTTATTTTTCAAAATTATATTTGTTGATTTTTTTTTAATATAGAGCTAATTGAGAATTTAGTTTTATAATTTGTTTTCTTTAAAACATTGTTGATTGCTACAATGTTTCTCTGCATGGTTTTTTTTATTATTTTCTCCAAAATTATCTTTTTTTATTTTATTTTTTTAATATTGAGCTGGTTAAAAATTACAGTTATAATATGTGAGGAAAGCACTGTAACTTTCCTCAAAAATTACTGTTGATTGCTATAGTGTTTTTTCCCACATGGTTTTGTTCTGTTTTTGTTATGTTTTTCCCTAAAATTATCTTTGTCAATTTTATTTTTTAAATATTAAGCTGGTTAAGAATTGCAATTACAAGTAAATACAAGTTTTTCCTTACAAAACACTATGGATTGATACAGTTTTTTCTCACATGGTTTTTTTCCAGTTTCTTTTGTGTTTTCTTTTTTTATAATATTTTTTTCCAAAATTATCTTCGTTGATTTTATTTTTTTAATATTGAGGTGGTTAAAATTTAACTTTGTAATAAAGCTTAATCATGTGGGGAAAGTATTGTAGCTTTGCTCATAAAACATTGTGGATTGTTATAGTGTCTCTCTGCATGGTTTTTTTTATTATAATTTTTTTCAAATTATCTTTTTCAATTTTATTTTTTTAATATTGAGTTGTTTGTTAATTACAATTACAAGTCATTACTAATAAAGCTAAATCATGTGGGGAAGCACTGTAGCTTTCATCACAAAACACTTTGAATTACTACAGTGTTTTCAACATGATTTTTTTTTCCTTTTTTTGGTGTTTGTTTTGTTATTTTTTTTCTAAAATTGTCTCTGTCGATTTTTTTTTTAATATTGAGCTGATGAAGAATTTAGCTTTGTTATTTTTTTCTTTAAAACACTGTGAATTGTTGCAGTGTTTTTCCATGTGATTTTTTTATTATTTTTTCTAAAATTATCTTTGTCGATTTTTTTTTAATATTGAGTTGGTTAATAATTATTATTACAATAAAGCTATATCATATGAGGAAAGCGTTGTAGTTTTTCTCACAAAACACTGTGGATTGCTACAATATTTCTCTAAATGGTTTTTTAGTTTATTTTATTGGGAAAAGCGTTATAGTTTTCTTCACAAAACATTGTCAATTGTTGCAACGTTTTTTCTCATGGGTTTTTTTCCTTCCAAAATTATCTTTGTTGGTTTTTTTTAAAAATATTAAGTTGGTAGAGAATTTAGCTTTGTAATTTTTTTTGCTTTTTATTAACTGAAAAGCTAAATCATGTAACGAAAACACTGTATCTTTCCTCACAAAATACTGTAAATTGCTACAAATCATTTTGTTCGATCTCTAAGTTTTTAATTACCAATATAATTTTTTTTTATCATAAAATATTTACTTTATTATAATTTTAATTTTTATTATTTATTTATTATTGATTGATAATTATAATATTATCAAGTATATTCAAGAGCTTGCGTGCATATCATGTCGTGTAGATATATATAAAAACACTAAGATTCTATTATTGCTCTGAGCAGGAGACGGAATCTTAGAATTAGTGTCCCTTACCCATTTGAGAATAAGTCTATTGAGTCCACAAACCGTAATTTGAGTTTGATGAGTTTTGACCAATCCAATCAATCAAAACGCGGAGCAGTTTTTCCTCTTCAGTGAACTATTACCAAAATACCCTCAACAGACCCCATTAAAGAATACAACACCATGCTACTTCCTGTTCCGTTTTCATTAAAAAAAACCCAACTTTCCCTCTCCCCATCCCATATAACCCACCACCATCATTGCTCTTCCTATCAACAAATCATACTTGGGAGAGAGAGAGAGAGAGAGAGAGATTTGAATGGAAGGGGAGATGGGAAGGAGCGGAAGCAGCAGCAAGAAGAGGAAGATGTGGCTTTTTAAGAGGTTAAAGATGAAGGAATCTTGGAGATGGAGATTGAGGTTTTTGGTTTCTGCTTTCAAGTGGAAAAGGCTTAACATACAGCTTTCTTTGCTTGACGATTTGCTTTTCAAGATCATCTCTGTTTTAGAGGCTATTGTCTTGGTTATTACCTTGTGCTTCTTTTTTCTTTGTTGTGGCTGCCATTTTTGACATTAGTCTCTTTAATGTTATTTTGGTTCAAAAATTTCCTGTTCCATGTTTTCTTTTTTCTTTTCATAGTATGTATAGTTTCTTAAATCTTTGGAGGAAAAAAAAACAGGGAGAATTAGGAGGAACTGTATGTATTTACTTGTACGGTTTTTGTTTGTGAGTGCAAGTTGTTCATGATGGGAATTTGGCACAGCTTAAATTGAATTCTCGAATGTAATATTGAGTCGAATATATAGTCAGAATTCTGAGTTGGAGATGACAAAAACTAATTTGACACAGATTTCTGGAATGGGGACCAGTTGTTGTTAAGGTTTTTATTTTTTATTTTTAGTGAAATTTTCTTCTTACAGGGTTATTTATTTGAGCATTCCTTATGTTAGTGAAGAGAAACAAGAGAAGAAGACTTGTCCAAAAGCAAAATTGAGCCCTATTTTAGCTAAATTTGAGCCCTTGGTTTCTGTTCTGCCTTGCAAGGTGAGGCTTTTGCGATTAGAGAGGCAATCAAGACGTTTGCAGATATACCTGTCGGTATTGAATTTGATGCTGCAATTATTGTTCATGCTGCTGCCCAGCAAAGTCTTTTTTTTTTAGCAACCATTTAAACCTGCAAAGATTTTAATCACCCATCAGGGATTTGGTGTGAATTATATTGATTAAGAATAAACCACAGAATGAACAAAGATGATAAGAAATTATCTGGCGTTATGTCCACTTTGCATCCTTAATTTGTTTGAAAATAATAGTAATTGTTTACCGAAGAAGGAAGCAAATTCTGTTTCCCAACTAAGTACAGCCAAGAGACAGCCTGGGATTTGACTGCGGTACACAATAAACTTTAAAGTTTAGACACATCATGATCCTTCTGATTACGACCTCACCAATGTTCCAGGAAGGGATTTTTTTTTTCCGATTGAGTTCCGGGAAGGAACTTGAGGTAATAAAAATTCTGCCCTGACATAATTTTAATGTCAACAGTCGACACCTATGAAGGATCAGAATTGTCAACAGGAAGTTCTGAAAAGAAATGGAGTACTTCAAGACCAAGTGATGATAATTTTTAGGTGACCCAAGCCCCTTTGCCAGCGAGTTTTGTTCCACATTAGCACAACAGTCAAAAGTATTTCCCAAACAAGCTTAGCTTGTGTCGGAATGTGCATGGCATTAAATAGCGGAATTGTTTTCTAAATTAAGGAGTGTTTCGAGAGTAATTATAAAATTATAATTCAAGGGATTCCTCATCTAATATTATATTTATTAAAAAATATATTGGTTTGTGAGAGTTTAGATAAAAAAACTAGTTATGCAAGACGAAAATGCTTTACTCCTAGCACACCCTATCTATAATAAGTTGCATTGTTGATTAATTGTTTTCTAGATCATGCTTTTATCTATTAGTCTTATCTAAAGTTCAAGGCAGATCTTTCTTTATGAAGAAGTCTTTGCCTTATCAAGTTAAATCATAACCATTCTGGGACTCAAATTTTAGCATCATATTTATTTTCTACTTTGTATCTTTAATAACTTGGGATATACTTTACAATATAATTTTATACCCTCAAGCAATAAAGTCTACGGCTAATTCATAAGGTTTATTGTTATTAATTCATTTAATTTTATATCGGGAGTATGCATCACGTTGTCAAATTCATATCCCGGATATTAATTAAACAAATCAATTTTTAAGGTATTTTTAAAATTTTGATCAAATTCTAATGGATAATCATAAATTGTTTATGATATCCATTTTGCGTTTTTAAAACATGATGAGAACACAATTTTTGTTTTTTAGAAAATATGCATGAAAAAACATTTAGAATTTGGTCATATGCACGAAAACAAAACATGTTTTTGTGTTTTTTAAATAGAGAAATCTTTTTAATCCTTTTGAATTTTTTTCGAAGTTTCAAGAAAAACCTAGTATTTTTAATACTGATTTTGTATCTTATATTGTAAGTTTACAGCTCGATATTAGACAAAATTATTAGAAAAACATGCAAGGGACCCATAAATAATTTTAAAATGACCATTAATTTTTTTTCAGAATTTTAAAAACAATTTAGAGCTTGTCTGGCAAAAACATAAAAATACATTTTAAATCAAGCAAGATACTAATTCAAAATAAGTTATTCTTTCACCATTCACCAACTTAATAATCCAACAAAACAAACAATCAAACCTCAAATCTTGTTAATTTCACGAATTATATTCAAATCGCATATTAATTCAAGCGAATCAACTCAAACTCAAATATAATTCATGCATCAACATTTAATGTCCAAAAAGCAATCACTCATAATAAAAAACACAAATAATCATATCATTTCAAAATAAAAAACACACATCAAACCAAATTAATTGTGTCCAATCAATCCAAAAACTATACATAATAATAAGCGTTATCTCAAATTTCACAATGTTTTAGCAATTTTATCAAAAACAAATATTTGTTATGGATCGACGTTTCGAGATGCTTAGCATGTTCAGAGCTAATGAAATCAATCTAGATGATCGCTGAAATAGTGGTGGCATATGTATCCACGCGTCGCCGCTGCAGGAGGAGCGTGAGCTACTAGATTTGAAGCTCATTTTCCTCCTCTCTACTTCTGGATCGGTGGTGTGGCACACTAGTGTTGGAGGGAGGAGATTAGAAGACTTGAACTTTTGGCTTCCTTCTCTCTTAACTAGTTTTCTCTTTCATCTTTCAGCTTTGTTTCTTTCTCTATTTTTTGTTCTCTATCTTCTCTTTCTCTACGAGTTTGGATGTGCTCGTGATGACCAATGGTGGTGGAGTTGTTGTCACTGTTTGTTCGAGCATAGTTTTTGTGGACATTGTCATTAACACTAGCAGTTATGGAGAGAGTTCACAACGACAATGAGGTGACTACGTGAAGAGAAAGGTTGTGCTTGTATTTGTGTTAGTCTCAGTGGTGTTATAAATAAGTAGACAGAAAAGGAAGTTAAGAAGCTAGAGTTGTCGGGTCTACCACGGGTTAGTTAAAAAATGAAGTTGGTGATGTCAGCTGTTAGGTTAGGTGGAGAGTTATTGAAGGTTATTTCTTGGCTCTTGGGTGGTGTTGGCATTGTTACTATCAATGGGTGATATATTTTGGCTTGAAAAATTAATGGAGATAGGTTGGTTTGTGTAGGTCTTAGTGTCTAGCTTCTAGGATTGAAGAAAGACACAATATTTATGGTTGGTAGGATTCAAGTAAAAGAAGATGGTAAGGTTATGATGGTTAGTAGAGGAGCTCCTGGCTGGTGTAAAAAAATAGAGGAAGGTGAAGGGTCATTCTTGGTATTTTATGGAAAAGAAAGACAGGTTGATGTTTTCAATTAGTGGTGGTTGTTTATGGTGGTTCAATATTAGGAAAAGGGTGGGGAGATGGAACTATGGATAGCAAAGGAGAGATTTTGTGAGTGATAGTGTCATTTTTTATTATCGAGAGAGAGAGATAGGTTATGATGGTTTGATAGCACTGAAAATGGTTGGGAAAGTTTCAGTTGGAAGTTTGGGTGTTATAGCTTTTGTGTGGAGGTTATCCTTGCTAGTGGTGATCTAAAAGTTGAATGGTTGACTGTTATTGGTGGCTCTTGATGGTTGGTTGCAAGCTGATGTTGGGTTCTTTGATGGCTAATAGGGGGATTGTTACAAAGAGAGTTTGATAATGATAGGGTTTTTTCTTATATTGAAGGTGGTAGCTGGGTTTAGGTTTATTTTTTTTAAGTTATTATTTTTTTAAATTTGTTTACTGGTTTTTTTAGGAAACATATAACAACCGATTACAGGAGAGATATGAGGATGATCTTTCGACCCATATAAAACTCGATTCGAATTTATGGTTGGAGGAGACTAGATTGTCAGGTGGACCTGATAAAAATCAGGTTTACGGTATCTCAAACACTACGACCGAGAATATGATGGCAAGTCATAGTGTATCAACCATTGGTTTCTCGCAATCGGGTTCAAACTCCTAATCTTCAGTCATCCTGGCAATTGAATGAGAATAAGTTGAAGCTCGAATGGTTCGGCTTAATGCTAAGATGGTCCAATTTATATCTGAGATAGTCAAACTTAAGCGATTGTATGAAGAACTGTTGTCAAAACTCACTAGTACATATAGTCTACCTCGTCGCCCACCTGGTCTCTACAAAGATCCACCTTATCCTCCTTCAGTTTATGTCCACTAGATAAATTGTATTCAATAATATTTTTTAAATTAATAATAAAATTTTGGTTTTTTATTTTGTTTTTATTACTTTTTATTTTTTTTGTTTTGTTTATTTTAATTTTTTAAAAATATTAAATATAATATTGACAGATTTACCAATTAAATTTGAATCATAGACAGAATGATCGACGGAATAAGTCTCTCAAAAAGTTCCAGAGAGTTGGAAACAAATTACAGAACTTTGCCACTGACAATTACAAACAGAATTGCCGACAAACTAGGTCCTTCAAAATGTTCTAGAGTTCAAGAGAAATTACAAGACTTGCCACTAACAATATATTAATCTCCAACGGGTTAACTTCATCGGTAATATAAATTCGATCACTGATGGAATTACCAATGATCTATTCTATTGGTAATATGACATACAGACACAATCATAAGATTGATATCTTCTCCCAAGTGTAGGAGTGTTAAAGTAATAAATAACCCGGCAAGACCGGGGTCGAACCACAGGAAGGTTAATTGTATAAACTAAAAATAAAGAAATAGATAATAACAGAAAAGGAGTTAAAGAGAGCTTTGAGATGTGATATTGATATAAGGATTAAACAAGGATAAAATAATTGTCAAGGTTAGAGAATCCACTAATGGTATTTCAAACAAGTATAGTATAAATTCTTTTTATTACTCAACTAGAAACCACACACAAAGGAGGTTCCAATCGGATTATAAATTGTTAACATGATTACATTAGTTATCTTATTTGAATATAATGCTAATACTTGTAATTGTTGTCGGGTATTCATGATTATAACTTATGTTAACAACAAATCAAGTTCCTTTCATAGCACAGGTGTCGGCTATACCATATGATTGGACTATGAAAGTACCAAGTATTTGTTGTACCAAGGGTTATACAACATAAATCTAGATTAACCATTTAACAAGCAAGGTATTAAAAGTGAACAAGATAACAAATACAAAACATATTAGTATCAAACATTAAAGTCCATGTTGAGTTTATACTATACTTATTCTTACACCATTAGTGTAACCTTTTCACCTTGACATAATAAACTTAGCTAAACATAATGAAAGAGAGAAACATAAATAAACAAGATAAGAACATAATTATGATGAAAAGCATAAATAAGATATCAATGACAGAAAACTTAAGCATTACAAAAATATAAAGAAAGAGAGCAAGAATATGATCTTGATCTGAAAACCAAGATGCCTAAATGCATGGCAAATGCCTCCTTTTATAGGCTAAAATTTGAAACTATTGATTTGATGACTAATTGTTGAATAGGTGGCCACATCTTGACTTGGTGACAATCCTTATCTTCTTGTCTGAACAAAACGTCATTGCTAATGTCAAAATTTGAACAGATTATCCTCATGAAAGTTCTAGAAAATTGTCTCAGCTTTCCAACAAAAAAAATCGGTGCATTTGAACTTCTAAAACTCGAGATATAAGCTGAACATTGAACAGTGTCTGGGCTGCAGGACAGATTCTGACTTCTCCGTTGTTGCTAAGATTTGGACTTTCAAATAGTAGAATTGAGTCTTGGACTCCTCATGAATGTTTTAGGCCTATGTCTTAGCTTTCTAGCCATATAAACCAAATTAAAATCCAAGATCTACAGCTCCAAATATGACCCAATGACTGAACAGTGTTTCAGTTTAGACTAAACTAGCATCTCTTTTCTAAACTTAACCCTCTCTTTGTCTTCTCAATTTCAGTAGTTGAACTCATCAATCAATCCTTTGATTTATATGATAGGCCTGAATTTAAGATGAACATTTACCATAAATTAAAAGTCTTATATTATTAGACATGTTATTATAAAATATGCTTTAGTTAAGGAGTTATTGATACTTTAAGTGCAAAATGATGATATAAAACCATTAATTTGTGTTGGTTCAACCATTCTGCTTTGCCACTCATTATGTATGAAGGGAAATTAAACTATAGGCAGAGGTGGTCGAAACATTAATCATTTCAAGGATGAAAAGACGAGAGCACCTTAGTACATGGATAGCTGAATTAATCTGGTTTTAGTTCGAGTTTCATAATTCTTACGATAACTAGAAGTTTATATAGTTGTTAATTTTAAGACTTGTGAGATTAGTCAAAACACACATAAACTAACTCAAATATCCACGTTAATTAAAAAAAAAATTGAATGCATCATATTCATTTATTCCTCATTTTTCAATTTACAGTGCTTTCATTCCCAATAATCATGGAAGTTTCCTGCAGGTCTAATCTTTCTCAAGAGTTTTATTTTTTTTTTTTATCTCAAGCCTCCAAGGAAATAATAATAAAAAAAAATCACATGCTCCTAATTTCATACATAACCTGGTAATAATATTTATACATGTACAAGTTAAGAGAACTATTCCCCTATTTATTCCAAAGCAAAATGTTGCTAACTCTCTAGGATTATAAAACTCGGCCCAACCCGGCAGGTTTACCCGATGGCTGGACCGGTCCAGATTTAATAAAAGACCAGCCGGGACAACAGCCCAGCAAAACCCGATCGACCCGGCAGGTCAACCCATGACTTGGGTGACCCAAGCGAACCCGGACGAGACCCAGTTTTTTAAAAAATATATGTGTGGGATTTAAAACCCATTAGTATATATAATTTATGTTCTCAAGAAAAAAGTTATGTTTTTTCAATATGAGATAAAAAAATAAAAAACTTTTTGGTTTAAATACTTCAACTTAAAGGGATAACATAGTATCTTTTCAATGTGGGATTCGAAGCCCTTTCGTATATATACTCTATGTTCCCAAGAAAAAAGTTATGTTTTTTCAATGTGGGATACAAAAGTTTTTTTGTTTAAATACTTCAACTTAAAGGGATAACATAATATCTTTTCAATGTGGAATTCGAAGCCCTTTCGTATATATACTCTATATTCCCAAGAAAAAAGTTATGTTTTGTCAATGTAGGAATTTAAACTCATTAGTATATATATTTTATGTTCCCAAAAAAAAAATTATTTCTTCAATATAGGATAAAAAAATTTTAGTTTAAATGCTTCAACTTAAAAACTTAACATAATATCTTTTTAATGTGAGATAAAAAACTTTTTAAACTTCATTATTTACAATATGTATAATTTATATATACATGGATTTTTTCTTAATTTTTCATATGAAATATTAAAATTTTAAATATATTTTTTTATTTTTTCAGGTTAACCCATGAAACTCGAAACCTGACTTCTTGACCGGATCAACTCCGGACTTGATCTCATTGGAGAACACACAAGTGTGTGTGTGTGTGTGTGTGTGTGTGTGTGTGTGTGTGTGGAGGAACACATGCAAACAAGCAATTCCTTTCTAAACTGCTCTTTTTCCAAATTACAATACTAGATAATTTATGAAAGATTAACTGTATCATTTTTACGCTTATTTCAACTGGATAATAAATA
>Ga0325414_1002811_pt1 | contig 17870 bp, 12 predicted proteins | sample PopdelMetagenome_8_FD_206183 | JGI IMG/M metagenome (GOLD analysis project Ga0325414, IMG submission 206183) | Populus deltoides microbial communities from Bellville, Georgia, United States - Leaf-PdKOR-R3 | ecosystem: Host-associated > Plants > Phyllosphere > Phylloplane/Leaf | place: USA... | reverse complement strand
AATTGGTTTATAAAACATGTAATGGGCATTTTAAGATCAAATTATATATGAGGTTAAAACCATTTTGGATTTTGTAATCCAACATAATTAATTTAACATGGAATATTACACATATTTTAAAAAACAATTAAAAGTGAATGAGAAATTGTTAATAGCTTTGTGGATTAGATAATAGACTTGTGAACTCATGAGTTTAGTTAATGAAACATATTTGTTATTATGTTCCTGCTTGATCAGTAATTTCTTTTAGTATTTGAACCAATATATTAATTATGTGATGAAAATTAATGTTATTATGAGTAATTTATAAACTATGAATATTCATCATAATTAATAAACATTCATGAATTATGAGAATTAATGTTTTAGTTTCCAGGTTCTATAGATATGTGTTTTGGATGGGTGGAAAATCATATAAAATTTCTTGAGTTCTTTCATTCCTTTACTATTGTTTTTTCTTAGCTTTTTTACAGCAAGTGAGGAATAATAAAACCTTAAAGATAAAAAATTAATACCTGACAATAACAAAAATTTTAGCCTAATGAAATTCCAATGGCTTCAAGAAGCAATTGATTCACATGCTTTTACTTTAAATATTACTCCAATATATGCTTCAGAATGCATACCGGAAGTTAGTTTTAGTCTCTCATGTATAATTTAATGCTTGTTTTTATATGCATCCTTATTTTATGTTATGATTTCAAGTTTACACCGAACTTATAATCTTGCATGAATATAAACTAAGTTTTTTAAACAACAATATTTTCTAGCAGTATTATATTAATTAAAAAAGCTTATATTCATTAATGTATTAAATTAAAAAATATATATTTTTTTTAAATTAACATAGATATTAGGTAAGTTAACTTTGAAAATTTTTCTAAAATACCAAACTTCATGAATTAAAGATCGCCACGTGGTGTGGTCAACCCCTAAACTTCTTATGGGATCTAATGGCAATTGAGACACACGATGGCAACTATTGAATGGAGCAACTCACGCGGTGCTATAAATAGAGACGGTGTTTTCTCTCTCTACAGCATCGCGCACTCTTCATTTACCTCTCCTCCTGGAACTTTTATCCACGTACTAACACACAGATCTCCATAATTTGTGTGCTGTGGTATTTTTTTTCTTTCTGATTCTTGAATTTTCTCGAGAAACAAACAGAACCAAACTGTGTTTTATCTTTTTTCCTTTCTGAATCTCGATTTTTCTGGAGAAACAAAATAGACCCAAATGAAGAGCTGAGGACAGAACTGCACTTACTGTATACCACAAGTATTCTTGCATATAAAGCTGAATATTCAGGTGATTCCCGATCCGTCTCTTTTCTCGATGATAAAGTAGTCAAAATCCTTGCGTGTCTCTTTTTATTCTTTCTTATTTTCAACAATAATTTAAAGTTTTTTGCATTTTTTTCTGTGTGCAAATTCTCTCTTGAGCTTTTGAGTTAATTTGTTTCTCTCTGTGAAAAACTAAAAAAATCAGAAGAGAGAGGATTTGCCATTGTTTCTCTACGTTTGTGTTATGATACGCACGTATATACAAATGATTTTATTTTTTAATTTTTTTCTAAGTTGCAATTTTAAATTATCCATAATCTAATGTTTGTGGTTTACAATTAAACCGGTTTACCCTCCCTCTTTCACCGTCGTCCCGGTTAAAGAGTTCTAGAACATCCGACACCAGACCTTATTCTGTGTTCCACCTCCGTTTTGTTATTTCTTTTTTTTTTTCTTTTTTTTTTAAGGCAGTTTAGTTCCACAATAGGATAGTTGTACTTCATAATTACATTCTTCTAGACTTTGAACCTCAAGAGCCCGTAGGCCGTGTCCAGCGTTGGAAATGAGTTGAGATATTTTTTTATTTTTAAAAATTTATTTTTAATATTAGTATATTAAAATTATTTAAAAAATTAATTGAAAATAAAAAAATAAAAAATTTTAAATTTATTTGAAAATGTTCTTAAGAAGCAAAAACAACTTTTTATACAATCATATCAGTTTACAATATTCAAATATTATTTCGAGTCAAGTAGTTGCCTTTTACTTTGCAAGAAAAAAAGTCAATTTCAACAATACGGAAAGTTTTTTTGTAATGTATAACTTTTCTTTCTATACCACAAAGATCTCAGTATTCATGGCTATCGAACTAATTTCAGCCATACAGTAGTTTCATTGCCGTGTTCGTAGGATTTACTTTATGTTTTTAGGGAACATCCCCATCCTTTGCCATAAAAAAATAATAATAATTAAAAATAAAATTCACTGGGTGGCGCCCACCTGAGATTCCTTTCTTTTTTTCTTTTTCTTTTTATTGACAGGTGTCCCTGTCACTTTTTAACAGTAACTCGTAATAAATTCATGTATTTTCTTACAACTTATTGTAAAAACTTGAAAATATCACCATATCAAATAATAGTTATTTAATGTAATTTACTTTTATTTTTCATTTAAGATCTTGGTTTTTATTTTTGTTAACGTAATACAACAATAAGTAGAGTATAATAATATATTCAAACAATGCTTAATGTATAGTTTGAAGTCTTAATAAAAGGCGATAGCATATCTGCTAGTTAAGGCAATCCTGAGTGGTTTCAAAAAGGATTGTGAAAATATGCACTGTATGTAATATGCTTACCATGTTTTACTTTGCTATGGACAGTCAACCGTCATTGATCATTATTAATATATACCAACACAAACCGTGTTACTAAAATCTCGTGGGGTGAGAACCCCAATTTCCTGGCGGTGAATTCAGTGTTTTATTTGGTGATATACAGATAATGGCGGCCTTGAATGCCACCGGAACGTTGTTATGTCCTGAACCAATGAAAGCTACATCTAACGGTGTGTTTCAAGGAGATAATCCTCTTGACTATGCATTGCCTCTTGCTATCCTCCAAATATGTCTCGTTGTCTTGCTGACTCGTATTCTAGCTTTTCTTCTAAGGCCTTTACGCCAGCCGCGTGTAATCGCCGAGATTGTTGTAAGTTGCTATCTTCTTTTTAATTTAGACTCTTTTTCAATGTTTTCATTTTAGGTGGCTGCAAATTTGATCTTGACCAAGTCTAAGTCAATAATGTTGCATATTTTATTGGCTCCATGACTTTTTTGCATCAACAGGGATTCTAAGGGTTGTTTTTGTGGCTGAAGCTGTTTCAAAGTGTTTTTTAAAATGAATTTTAGATCTTTTTCAATGGTTTTGATATACCGATATCATAAATTAAAAATAAATATTTGAAAAAAAGCATACCCGACTCGGATATTTTTCTTGCGAAATTAGATAAATACATACACAACCTGTATGATTCATTAACGGATAAATATAAAATTCTTTTGTCTTCGAGTCATGTTCTTATTGTTTTTTTAATGGTTAGAGGTATCCTCAACCAGCTTTCACAAATCATATTCCTGTTAATTTAAGAATATAGAAAAAAAAGATTGACTGGGTGTTCTTTTTTCATGGTGTTTGATGGTATATTCTTTGGAATAATTGGCTAAATATATAAAATTCCCAAGTGGGGAATAATAATTTGTGCATAGGTTTCCTAGTTGAGGATTTTCGCATGGTTAATATAACATATATTGTGGCGTATCATGATTTGATTTCTGTTTACTGTAGTAGTTGGTAAAGCTTATGAATCCAGCTCCAGCTGTTTTAGTTATTTTAAAACGTGTGGAAGGCGAAGAATTTTCATCCTGGTCTCTACTTGATAAGACAATTGATTTAAATTTAAGAATTTCATAACCTGAAAAGAGAGAAAAAATTGGACATTAAAGTTATTTTGAAAATAAAATTTTCCATAATTGTTGTTAAGAAAACTAGAAATCTACATGCAACCACGTAGTGATCCTTGTGACAATTGATTTCAAGCTTGAGCGTGTAAAGTTAATGTTAAAGTCTGTGTGACAGGGAAGGACTAAGAGAAAATTCAATTTGTGATGAACTTCTTAAAAATGGCCGCTTTTTATATCTATTACATAAAGGATCTGATAGACAACAACCTGTAGCAGAGTTTGACATTTGCCTCAGCAGTTAATTATGAAATGGAGTCTTTTTGAATGCATGTATAGTAATTTTTGTTGCCTCTTGTTGATTGATGCATTAGATCGGTAGATGTTAAAACTATCTAGTGCGTGGTTTCAGAAACTCTTCGCATCATCTTCTGGTTCCCTGAGCAATCTACTAGTAGCAGAAGTATTAGCTGTCTTAATGAAATGAACGTGTATTTAGCCAAGAACCATAATTTTTCTAGCCTAACCTTGTTAAATCATTTGAAAAGCTGAATCAATTGGATTAATAGATGTCTGGAGATTTCACTTCCACAGCTTAAATTGGAAAATAGTAGCTTTATATGATTCATCATCACTTTCTAGAACAGGTTCAGGTGTCCTATTTTCGTATTGTTTTGCTAAATTTTTTGGATGGTTGTTACTGCAAGGGATGCAGCAAAAGAAATTCTCAATGAGACTATTAACGGTTATTTTTCGTATTGTATCTGTACTCTCATGCATTAAAAGTCTAATCATAGTTAATGTACATAAAAAAGTAAGATTTGTAATTGAAATTTTTTTTTTGAAAGGGAGGGATACTACTCGGTCCATCAGCTCTGGGTCGAAACAAGCATTATCTGGATAAAGTTTTCCCAGCTAAAAGCCTCCCGGTGTTGGATACTTTAGCAAATCTTGGTCTGCTTTTCTTCCTGTTCTTGATAGGCCTTGAGTTGGACCTGAAGTCCCTTCGTCGGACAGGAAAAAAAGCTTTAGGCATTGCTGCTGCGGGAATTGGCTTACCCTTTTTATTAGGAATTGGAACATCATCTGCCCTCCGTGGAACTATCAGCAAAGGAGTAGATAAAGCTCCATTCCTTGTCTTCATGGGGGTGGCCCTTTCTATCACTGCTTTCCCAGTCTTGGCTCGTATTTTGGCCGAACTTAAGCTTTTAACAACTGATGTTGGTCGAATGGCAATGTCAGCAGCAGCAGTCAATGATGTGACTGCATGGATACTTCTTGCTCTTGCTATTGCCCTGTCTGGAACTGGCCATTCTCTCCTTGTATCTTTATGGGTATTTTTGTGTGGGTCAGGATTTGTTCTTTGTTGCGTATTCATTATCCCTCCTATCTTTAAATGGATGGCAAATCGCTGCCCTGAAGGCGAGCCAGTGGATGAAATATATGTATGTGCTACTTTAACTGCTGTTTTAGCAGCTGGATTTGTCACCGATTCAATTGGAATACATGCTCTCTTTGGTGCATTTGTTGTTGGAGTTCTTATCCCAAAAGAAGGAGCATTTGCTGGTGCTCTTGTTGAAAAAGTTGAAGATATTGTATCTGGTCTCTTTCTCCCATTGTACTTTGTCTCAAGCGGATTAAAGACCAATGTAGCCACAATTCAAGGGCTTCAGTCCTGGGGTTTACTGGTTTTGGTCATAACTACAGCCTGTTTTGGGAAAATTGTTGGCACTGTAGGTGTCTCTCTTCTTTGCCGAATGCCTTTTCAGGAAGCTGTAGCTATGGGGTTCCTAATGAACACTAAAGGCCTGGTGGAGTTAATTGTCCTGAACATTGGTAAAGATAGGAAGGTAAAGTCGAATTTGTTCTTAACTAATTTTAATCCTAAAGCCTGTTTTAATATGTTTGTACTCGGTATTCTTCCGTTCAAGACTATAATCATTTGGTTGATTGGTACTGCAGGTTTTGAACGATGAAACATTTTCCATCATGGTTCTGATGGCCATTTTCACAACTTTTATCACAACACCTTTAGTTATGGCAGTATACAAGCCGGCTAAACGAGCGAGTAGGGCTGACTACAAAATCAGGAAAATTGAGAGAAATGACCCCAATACTCAGCTCAGGATTTTGGCCTGTTTCCATTCAACAAGGGACGTTCCCACGATGATTAATCTCATTGAGGCTTCGCGTGGGACTGACAGGAGGGAAGGACTATGTGTCTATGCCATGCACCTCATGGAGCTCACTGAGAGGTCATCCGCAATACTTATGGTACACAAGGTGAGAAAGAATGGGCTACCGTTTTGGAATAAGTTGCAGCAGTCTGGTAATAATCAAATAGTTGTTGCTTTTGAGGCTTTCCGGCAGCTGAGCCGTGTGTCTATAAAGCCAACAACTGCAATCTCGCAAATGTATGACATGCATGAAGACATCTGTGAGAGTGCTGAACGGAAAAGGGCAGCGGCTATAATCCTCCCATTCCACAAGCACCAGAGGCTGGATGGGACGTTTGAGACAACTCGGACTGATTTTCGTTGGGTTAATATGAGGGTTCTTGAGAATGCGCGGTGCTCAGTTGGTATCTTGGTGGATCGTGGGCTTGGTGGAGGCACACATGTCCCTGCAAGCAATGTCTCCTATTCTGTAACTGTTCTATTCTTTGGGGGCCGCGATGATCGTGAAGCCCTTGCTTATGGTGCGAGAATGGCCGAGCACCCTGGTATCAGTTTATCTGTTATTCGTTTCACCGCAAGCCATGAGATTGTCGGAGAAATTGTCAGAGTTGATATAAATGACAACCACAATGTTTCGACGGAATCAACTGATGATGAATTTATAGCCGAGTTCAAGAAGAAAATTTCAAATGACAGCTCGGTCAAATATGAAGAGAGAATAGTGAACAATGCTGCGGAAACTGTGGAAGCTGCAAAGGATTTTAGCTGCTGCAATCTGTTTCTTGTTGGCCGAGTGCCTCAGGGCCCTGTAGTTGCATCTTTGAATGTAAAGGTAGAGTGTCCTGAACTGGGGCCTGTGGGACATCTTTTGATGTCTCCTGATTTCACAACTTCAGCATCAGTCTTGGTGATGCAGCAGCATGCTAACCCAGGATCAGTAGTTGGTTCAACAAGGGTTACAGAGATGCCTGCGGAAGATTCAGAAACTTAATACAATTGAGTTGAATTGATGAAACGTGACAAAATAGAGTAAATTTGATTAAATAACTTGTATAGGGGCTATTTTGCTGGATTTGCACAAACGAAAGGACTAAATTGGGGGAGTTTTTCCGAGAGTAGTGCATTTTTTGTAAAGCCAGGACCAAAGTTCCGTCTAGGCCTTCTTCAGTCTATCGTTAGTTCATTATATTATTCTGAAACGCCGCCAATTAATTAACAAACTACTTGGTTAAATCAGTGTATTCATACTAGCAAACCGCTATCCACGGAAATAGTTTTTTTTATATAATTTTAAGATAACCTTTTTTTTTAATCTTTTAATAATATGTTATTTTAGAAATTGTATTTAGTAATTTTTTTTTTATTTTGTATACTCACAATAAATGCGCTATCAAGTAGGATTTTGATTTTGTTTTTATTTTTATTTTCTCGATTTCAACATCCAATATTAGAGTTGTTGAAAATAAAACTTCATAAATTGTTTTATGAAATTATCATGTTTTCATGATCCATGTCGAGAGTTTAACAAGTTTATCTAGGTTAATTTTGTTTTTTTAATTGATTTTTTTATTTCATCATCGAGTAAATTAAACTTTATAATCATTTTTAATTTGTTTATATAGGGTTATCCTGATATCATAAGTTTAATAGGTTGATACGAGTAATTTTTTTTGTTCTTTTTATTATTTTTTTAATTTAGTTCTTTAACACTGAGTTGATTAAAAATTAACCTTCATAATTTTATTTTGATTTGTTTTCTACAATGTTATTACGGTCTTATGATTCAGGTCATAAATTAAATTTAATAAGTTAATCAAAGTCAATCAAATATATCGACATTTTAATATTTTAAAAAATATCATTTAATATATCACCATATCAATATTTAAAAAATTATATTTTTTGATTATTAGAAACCATGTTAACTTGAACATTAAAAAGATTAATCTTACCCTAATGATATATAAGTCGTCTACTACTACTAGGCAGGAATTCTAATCCACTTTTGTGTCCATGTATAATCCATTCATTAGTCTAATGGAGTAGTTTTAACTAACCGGGGTCAATTCTAGGCTGGTTCGGGCCTTTTTTCTTCGACCTGTGATTGTATGAGCAACCTTCCCAGTCCGCATGAAGGCCCACCCACTTTCGGCCCAATAATAATCTTTATTCACTGTTAGAAATATAGTAATTTCAGGCTTTTAGCTAATCCGGGCGTTTGCAAATGTGAAACCAACGTTCCAATTTATTTACCTGTTATTATCAAACTCGAGAATACAAAACAGTAAAATTATTTCTCGTGAATACAAAACGGTAAAATTATCTTCTTTTCTCCAGTAAAAAAAGCGAGCACAACTCAGAGCAGAGACCAAACGAAAGGGTGTTTTCATGATTTTTCTACTTATGCTCCAATGCCCTGCCCAAACAATAAATTCCGTATATCTACACACACAGTATAATCAAAATAAAAAACACAGACGTGACTTCCTCTTTCTTTTTCCTCGATTACGATTTATCTTCAATAGTTTCTTCCTTCAAGTCGTTTTCATTACAATACTTGAAATCTCAAGATCCATATATAATTCTTAGCTTGAATATTGCAATCGATTGTTTAGATGAGAAATATCAATTTCAGATGATTATTTGAATTATTCGAATGTTTTTTCCTTTTTCCTTTTATCTACCCAAAGATATATATTCTTGTTTTACTTGAATTTTATTTTACACCACCAATCAATTCGCATAACTCAAACTTTAAATTTCGCTCATGGTTTCTCGAAAACTTCAATTACATAATAATCATTAGGCTCAATCCAAGAAAAAAACGTTAACACAAGCACGTTGGGTTTGAAAAATTATAAATAAAAAAATAAATTATATAGTATTGATGCAAATATTCATTAGAAAATGAAGAAGCATTGATGTAAATAATCTCATAAAATTACAGTTATTAATGACAGGGCAATTTGATTATCTGCAACCCACAAAGTGATTTCTCTCTCAATCTTCCATGCTGTAAAAAACTTTTCTATACAAAATTTTTGTGGCTTTACCGAATTTCATTCCCATAATTCCCTGTCTTTCTCTCTTGATCTTTTGTTCTAATGAGAGAAGAATACAGCAATTACCTTTTTTTGTTAATATTGAAAAAAGCAATGTTATATAATCTCACACTCTCCTTTAAACTTCAAAAGTGAAATCACACTTGTCTTTCAATTTCTGAAAGTTCCCAGTCTTGCTCTCTTGTGACTTCAATGATGGAAAGTTGGCAGACATTAAACAAAAGCTGTTTGATATTGTTTTGAATACTGCTTCGATTAAACATCAGTTTTGCCTTTATAAATTGTTCATACCGCTTGTTGATAATATTAATGGTTTCCTTTTACTAGAAAAAAATGTTTGAGATGGTCAGAGAAATTGAAGGGAAAAAGGAGGACGGAGTGTTTTAGGGCTAGGGTTAAAAAATTTAAGAATTTACAGTATATTTATTTTTTATTATATTGATGATATCATAATTGAAGCTCCAAGATGTTTCGTGGTCTTTGTTTTTTTTTCTCTTTTCTTTTTTTATCATAATTGTTTCCAGTTTACTTGTCTTTGAAGAAAGAATATAGCTCATTCTGATTGGTATTATTAGATTTGTTTCATCAAGTTTTGCTGATGAAATAATTAAAACTTTGTGTGCTTGTAGAGTCTCGTTCTTTCTTTTTTATCTTTTTCACTCCCTCTCTTATTGTAATTTGTGCAAGCAATTTTTAGAAATGTATTATCTGTGTTATTTCGTCAATTTTTTAAACTGTGTTATCCTGTTAATTTATTTAAACAGTGCTATTTCTTAAAAAAAATAATCAAAATTGAACTTTTAATGCCACCTCGTACACGCTTTTTCTAATCTAAGGACTCCTCTACTCTCTCTGTAACTCTCCCAGAATCGCAAGTAGGCAAAAAGATCAAGATTTTGCAGCAGGCCACTGAAAGGACAGACCCTTTTCTAATTCTTGCCAGAATTTCAACTCCTTTGATCTTCTACGGGTAATCTTGCCTACCTTCCAATGCCTTCTTCTACTTTGATGCCAATAAATTAATAGAGAAATTAATGATGTGCATTTTTTTTGGCAGGGAGTGAAGGAAAGATTAGATTTTTTGAGTGTTTTGGTAGAGTGATATGGTTTCAGTGAATGCTACATCAGGGCATACATGCCTATCTCTGAAGCCTACATCAAATGGGGTATTTCAGGTGAAAATCCTCTTGATTTTGCACTCCCCTTGGCCATTTTACAGATATGTTTGGTGATTGTGGTAACAAGGGGTCTTGCTTTTCTGTTAAGACCATTGAGACAGCCAAGGGTGATTGCAGAGATTGTTGTATGTACCTTTCTCCTCCTCTTTTTATAATTGATTGAAATCTGATACGCTTTAATTTGCTTTTGCTTTTTGTTTATCTGCTCTTTTGTTTGTGTATGTGAAGTGTTTTTTATTCTTTTTTTTTATTCTTTTTATCTTGGATGTTAGTTTCCTTTTATTTTTTTTTTTGTTACTTTCCTTTTTTAGAATTAATAAAATTGGGGAGAAAGATGATGCTTTATTGAAAATGACTGATTCTTTATGATTTTATCTTTTCCATACAAAAGTATCAGGTTGCTCTTTATTTTTGGCCCTGCTGTTTGATTCTCTCAGGTGGGTTTAAATTAATGGTCAAGTATAATACTTTTTTCTTTCTTTTATTACTATGGAGTCAAAAGACAACAACTGGATATGTTAATATGGCGTCAAAAGATGATGAAGTTTGTGGATCTACATCCACCTTTTGATTTTGTTTTTGGCATTTCGATTATTCTGATTTTGCTTTTGGATGTGTTTGGATCAAGCCTAAGTTTGATAATTGCGGTTCTGCATTTTCTTGTGCAGAACAAATTCATCAGGTTGCTTGAAAAACATATATATTTTAATCTTATGTTAGGCAGGTGAAAATGTTCATAGATAGAAGTTTCCAAGAGGCATAATGCAATCATTGCGTATAGTTCATCAATCTAGCAACTAAAAATACTGTTGCAAGTAGAAGCTTTGCTAAGGTTAACCTTGAGAACTTTAACTTGTGTCAGGGAGGAGTTTTACTTGGGCCATCTGCATTGGGTCGAAGCAAGGGATATTTGCAGGCAGTATTCCCAACCAAGAGTCTTACAGTGTTAGATATTCTTGCAAACATTGGCCTCATCTCTTTTTGTTTCTTGCTGGACTAGAGCTAGATCCTAAATCTCTTGGTCGAACTGGAAAAAAGGCCCTAGCTATTGCCACGGTAGGAATTGGCCTCCCTTTTGCAATGGGAATTGGCACATCGTTCATTCTCCGTTTAACCATATCTAAAGATGTAAATGGTACTGCATTTCTTGTATTCATGGGGGTAGCACTTTCTATAACAGCTTTCCCTGTCTTGGCACGTATTCTGGCTGAGCTGAAGCTCTTAACAACCAATGTTGGAAGAATGGCAATGTCAGCTGCAGCAGTAAATGATGTGGCTGCATGGATTCTCCTTGCTCTTGCTATTTCCCTGTCTGGATCTAATACTTCTCCCATTATTTCATTTTGGGTTTTCTTGTCTGGGTGTATTTTTGTCATCTGTTCAATTCTAATTGTACCCCCAATCTTCAAATGGATGACTAAGCGGTGCCGTGAAGGTGAGCCAGTTGAAGAGATGTATGTATGGGCAACATTAGCTGCTGTTCTGGCTGCTGGGTTTGTAACTGATGCTATTGGAATTCATGCCATCTTTGGTGCTTTTGTTATTGGAATTCTGGTCCCAAAGGAAGGGTCATTTGCTGGCGCTCTCGTGGAAAAAATTGAAGATCTTGTATCTGGACTCTTCCTTCCGTTGTACTTTGTCTCAAGTGGACTAAAGATCAATGTAGTAGCAATTCAAGGGCTCCAATCTTGGGGCCTTCTGGTTTTGGTAATTTTCACAGCATGTTTTGGGAAGATTTTTGGCACATTTGTGGTGTCCCTTTTATGCAAAATACCTCCCCGTGAATCTCTTGTCATGGCATTCCTAATGAACAGCAAAGGCCTGGTGGAACTCATCGTTCTCAATATTGGTAAAGATAGAAAGGCAATTAACTATTCTTGTTATAGAAGTTAGTTCTGGCTAAAGCTGTGCACTTTTTTTGGAATGACCCAATGCAAAGGTCACTTGCTTAATGATGAAACATTAACTATTCGCATTTTCAGGTTTTGAATGATGAAACATTTTCCATTATGATTTTAATGGCTCTTTTTGCAACCTTCATCACCACACCTCTTGTTATGGCTGTATACAAGCCAGCAAGAAGAGCAAAAATGGCTGACTACAAGTATAGGACTGTTGAAAGTAGAAGTTCAAATACTGAACTTCGGATTTTGGCATGTTTCCATGGTTGGAGAAACATTTCGTCGATAATAAATCTTCTTGAAGTATCACGAGGGGTTCAGAAATCTGATGGGCTTTCTGTATATGCAATGCACCTCACGGAGCTTTCTGAGAGGTCATCAGCCATATTAATGGTCCACAAGGCAAGGAAAAATGGTTTACCCTTTAGGAACCGAGGCCAGAAGTTGGGTTCTAATCTTGTTGTTGTGGCATTTGATGTGTTCCAGCAATTGAGTCGTGTTTCTGTACGGCCAATGACTGCAATCTCTTCAATGTCTGACATGCATGAGGACATTTGCACCACTGCTGAAAGGAAGAGAGCTGCAATCATCATTCTTCCACTCCATAAACAACAGATATTAGATGGCTCACTCGAGACTACTCGAACTGACTTCCAATTGGTTAACAGAAGAGTTCTTGAGCAAGCACCATGCTCAGTTGGAATTCTAGTTGACCGTGGGCTTGGTGGAACCACTCAGGTATCTGCAAGTAACGTTTCTTATGTTATTACAGTCATCTTCTTTGGGGGCTGTGATGATCGTGAAGCCCTTGCTTATGGAGCTCGAATGGCTGAACACCCTGGTGTCAGTTTAAAGGTTATCCACTTCCTAGTGAAACCTGAAGCTTTAGGGGAGATAGTCAGAGTTCACATGGATGATGGTTCTAACATTAAATTGGGATCATTGGATGAAGAATTCCTCTCAGAGTTTAAGCTGAAAATATCGAAGGATGAGACTGAAATTTGAAGTGAAATTTGTTGGAAATGCTGCAGAAACCATCAATGCAGTCCATGAGGTACGCCACTGCAATCTTTTCCTGGTGGGTCGATTACCTGAAGGTGAAGTCGCTTTAGCTTTAAGCAGTAGTAGTGACTGTCCAGAACTGGGGCCTGTAGGAGGGCTGTTGGCCTCTTCTGATTTCTCAACAACAGCGGCTGTTTTGGTGGTTCAACAGTACAATAGTCAAGTATCTTTGGATTTAGCTTTGCAGAATGGTAATGAGTTTCTGGGAAAAGATTCAGAATCTAACTGATGGGTTTTTAGATTGAATCTTGGTAATGTTTAGGTAGCACATAATGAATTGTAATAATCACTGTTTATCATATGACATCAAATCATGTTATACTCGAGTTTGGGATTTGGTCATTAATCCATTAAACTAGTTGAAGACCTAAGGTTTGTATCCCCTATTATCTAAACAAGGGTTCGAATGGTTAGGCTAGATCTTTTTAGCCTCATGGTAACGTATTGAGAGTTGATACTTTCCAGAACTTTTCGGTGGTTCTAGTACCCTACGCTGGCTGGGAGCTGATTGAAGATTAGTCTTTTGAGGAAAGGATGAAACCCTCTGGGCTAGAAGTTGAAGTTCATTAGCACATTTTATGAAGTAGGATGGGAAGGGCAAATCCTGCAGACAAGAATCGCAAGCTACATGGGGAGAAAGTGCCCCATTTCTTCTTAAAAAGTAGAAATGATAGTTTTATGTTTGGTAATCTCTCATGTTTGCTAATTTTTTTGTATAGCACACATATTTATTGTATAAATCTTTTGTTTATAAGATTAATAAAGATTGAGAGATTTTCCTGTAAATGCTATGTGCTTTTTAATTTATAGCCAATTATAGAAATCTTCCTGCATGAGCAAAACACATAATTACAAATAAATACAGTAAAAAAGATGAGGTAAAACTTGGTCTGGTTGGGACAATACTGTCACGTTTGGCTGAATTCTGGGGTGAAAAACTTAACTCTTCGACAACTACCATCATTAAATGTCATCATACGTTGGAAAAATACAGCAGATTAATTAAATGTTGAAATGAAAAGATTTTGAAATTTGACTTGCCAAATCTCCTTGTGACGAAGGTGGGTTGGAAAATGTCATTTTCGCAGCCCCCGTGTATCATTAGTGAGTTTGACGCTGATCACAATCAGCAGAATCAAACCAATGGTGTAAAAGGAAAAGCCTTGTTTGTGCAACTACAAGAATATAGTTCCTTAAAAGTAGCCATGAAGGCTAATTTAAAAATATAATTGTTTCTTCGAAGCACGAAGCAACACTTCAGTAATTAATAATAATTAATTATTGCAAGCCCACATAGGTAAAATGCTCATCAGCTTGTTCTTGCCTTTACGGCCAATATTGTTTAACCAAAATTCCTGTAGTTTTAGTTCCTTTTCTATACTTTTAGGACCACGAGTTCTTAGTGCTTTAATGGATGAATATTTAAGTTTCCATGGCTGCGCCGCTGACTCCAACCTCCCATTTTAAACAGGCAGAAGCAGCCAACCACATGAGTTGGAATCCACTTAGCTAAAGTGCAACCTAACCAGAACTTGGTGGGATAAGCTTGAAGACGGCAATTTCTTCACTTTTTCTTTTTCCGACATATTAAGCCGGAAACACTTGGACTAACATAAGATCGTTATCTGGCTGTCCATTTTGAAACTTCCATTAAGTAGGACCAATCATATCAAATTTTCCACGGAGGACTTCACCAGATTAAACGAATATGTCACCGTAAAATCGGCAAAATCTATCAATACGACATTATAACATGACATTTCGGCTTGTGGATTTGCTTATTAACTTAACATGAACAACAAGCCATCAAATTTGATTTGACTCTCATTTTTTTGTCCCTATAGGATCTAAGTTTCCCAATATAAGGACAGGAAGTATAGAGGGAACCAACAAGTTCTAGTAGTTCTGCTCTTGTATGCCCTGCTTCTTTCATCTTGAGATCATCTCTAGAAAGAAAATGAGAACTTCGGGCTTCGTTGCTATTTTCTTCCTGATATTCCTTTCTGTATCCTCAGCCTATCCAGGCTGGAAGAAGCAGTACAAACCATGCAAGCAATTAGTCCTCTACTTCCATGACATTATTTACAATGGCCAGAATGCTGCTAATGCTACAGCAGCAATTGTGGCAGCACCAGAAGGAGCTAACCTAACCATCTTAGCAGGGCAGTTCCATTTTGGCAACATTGCAGTTTTTGATGATCCCATCACTCTTGATAACAATCTTCATTCTCCACCAGTTGGTAGGGCACAAGGCATGTATATCTATGACACCAAAAACACCTTCACTGCTTGGTTAGGCTTTACATTTGTTCTTAATAGCACAAAACACCAAGGGACGATAAATTTCATTGGAGCCGACCCAATTATGGTGAAGAGTAGAGATATATCAGTAGTTGGAGGCACTGGAGATTTTTTCATGCACAGAGGAATTGCAACGTTAATGACTGATTCATTTGAAGGTGATGTGTATTTCAGGCTCCGCGTCGATGTCAAATTCTATGAATGCTGGTAAAATAGAAGATAGAATATTGAGTGTTGGTGAGTTAATATTAATGTATTGATTTGTTTTGTATTCTCTGCTAGAAGTGTCGTGCAGCAAACTAAGCTAGCTGCTTGCATGACCAAATAAAAAAGTTTGAAATATAATCTTTTTACTGTTAGTAATACTTGGTTTTTTCTTACACTTTCTAGATGAATTTTGCCATTTTTTTTCTGAGTATTCAACTAATCTACAGTGGTGCAAAAGAAAAGAAAAGCTTGATTACAAATAATTGCTTAAATTTTCCCATGGCTGTGCGGCCGCACTTCGATTGACGCAAGGCCAAACCATTCCGCAATCTCCCATTTTAGATATAAATTGTGAATTGTAATCTGAATTTAACCTCCCATTTTAGATATAAATTGTGAATTGTGATCCGAATTTAACCTCCCATTTTAGATATAGATAGTGATCAAAATTCTGTAGTTCTCTTATACCATAACACTACAACAAAAAAAAAACAAGAGTTGTTGAGGTATGCCATCATGCTATGCTGTAAGACAATCACTAAAAATTGGAAATTACTATATAAGCTGAAGATAACGGTTCAATCTAGCACAAAATTGAAGACAATCTCAGCTGTGACCATGAGAGATCTTGTATTGAAATTATTCTTCATTCTCTTCCTCCTCTTTACTCTTTCAGTTTCTTCAGCAAAAAAATCTTTTAAACCAAAACAACCATGCAAAGATCTTGTGCTCTATTACCATGACACTCTTTTTAATGGCACAGATGTGGCTAATGCAACATCTGCTGCTGCTACCGATCCTACAAAGCTTGGCAACTTCAAATTTGGTATGCTAGTCGTTTTTGATGATCCAATGACCAATGACAATCATCTTCTTTCACGTCCTGTTGCAAGAGCACAAGGGTTCTACTTCTATGACAAGAAGTCCACCTACACTGCATGGTTTGCCTTCACTTTAATCTTTAACTCCACTAAACATAAAGGTACTCTAAATATAATGGGTGCGGACTTGATGACGGAGGAGACAAGGGATTTTTCTGTGGTTGGAGGTACAGGGGACTTTTTCATGGCCAGAGGGATTGCTACAATCCATACGGACACTTTCCAGGGAGACTATTATTTTCGTCTCAAGATGGATATCAAGTTGTACGAATGCTATTAGGCATTACAAGTCTTTTCTTTTCTTTTCTTGTGGTCATATGTGCAAGATTTGATGAATAAAATGAGTTCTTGTGTGTAATCTTGCAGTGGACCTGGGAGTCTCAATATCCAAATAAGTTTCTGTGCACCAAGTCCTACCAGTTATGTATCATTTTGGATTTTTTTTACAAGTCTTTTCTTTTCTTTTCTTGTGGTCATATGTGCAAGATTTGATGAATAAAATGAGTTCTTGTGTGTAATCTTGTAGTGGACCTGGGAGTCTCAATATCCAAATAAGTTTCTGTGCACCAAGTCCTACCAGTTATGTATCATTTTGGATTTTTTTTTTCCTTGCTTGTGAACTAGTAAGAAAATAGGGAAGGCACAAGTTGTGTTCATGCATATTTCCCATCTTGATTAGTGGAAGATGCTGACAGATCATTTATGTCTGGTTGCCATATATAAACCTTTTTCTGGCAATGAATACAAGAGCTAGCGAGCAACTTTGTATCTAAAAAACAAAAAAATGATCCTTCTACCCCTTTTCCTTTAGACTTTTCTGACTTCATCGTCCTTGTTGCTGTTTGTTTTTGTAATTAAAAAATATTTTTATATATAAAAATTTAATTTTTTTAAATATTTTTAGATTGTTTTAATTTGTTGATGTAAAAATAAAAAATATTATTTTAATATATTTTAAAATTAAATAAACAGGATACACACTAAAAGGACCGCACAATCAGTTTCTCAGTGGAAAGAGGAAACATATATGACTTGATGCCACGCTAGTAAAGGCAAAAAAATTCAGAAATTTCAAGAGTTGGCTTTTATCATTTCTAGCTGAAAAAAAAGTCATTTGCTGGTAATAGTTTTGTTTCCCGAAGACGGAGATGAGAAGAATTACTAAAATTTACACACAAAAAAAAAAGGCTGCCTATATTAGTATGTGACATATAACCTGTGGCCAGTTGCGCTGTCTTATTTCTTCTGGGGGCTTATAACACAACATTTCTCGGGGGTGAAGAAAAAAAAATTGATTCCACAAGGATCATTCGCTATTTATGAATGAAAAATTTTATTGCATTCATTGAATAATTAATAA
>Ga0325414_1002809_pt1 | contig 17876 bp, 12 predicted proteins | sample PopdelMetagenome_8_FD_206183 | JGI IMG/M metagenome (GOLD analysis project Ga0325414, IMG submission 206183) | Populus deltoides microbial communities from Bellville, Georgia, United States - Leaf-PdKOR-R3 | ecosystem: Host-associated > Plants > Phyllosphere > Phylloplane/Leaf | place: USA... | reverse complement strand
GGCAAGAGGTTATGAATTTAAAATATGTTTATTAAATTATTTTTCTTGTTACAAAATGGATACATTAGATTTTTAAAGCTTTGCAAAGAGAATTCGTGTTAAAAATGATCCAACCTTTTTATAATTAAGTTTAAATAATTTCAATTGAGATTGTATGAAAAAATAAATAAAATAAAAATGAAGTCATTAAGATTGGGGCACATTGTCCCGAAGCAAGGGGAAAAAAATCTCATGTTATCGTCCTTTTGGGAGGCACTGGATAGCGACGCCAGAAATGGAAAAGGTGTCGGTTTTGCATTTGCTGCTTATGGGCATGTGAGTGAGGTAGTGGTTTGCTCAAAAAGTAGGCTCCATAAATGAAAACGTTGTGGTGGGCCCAACATCATGCCCTTCACGTGCGCCACCGGCACACGCCATCTCCCCGTGGGCTCCGCCCTGTCGCACAGCACCTTTCCATGGTGGTCCATCCCCACCACTTCTCTCCATTCATTTCAATGAAATTTATTTGTGGGACTAACATGTCTATCCACTACCATGCGAAGAAGCACTCAATCAACTATGGACCCATGAGAAGTTGATGTACACACTCGGTTTCTGTAGACCAAGTCATGTATCCTGTCCCAGTCCATTGAACAAATGATTTTAGAACAGAGTCTTTATAGTGCCAAGTTACCATCAAATCAAGGAGTTTTGAATCTTTTCTTTATATTATCTATGGCTAATTTGTACAAATATCTCATAATCTACGGACCATTTTATTTTGATTAACATTTTAAACCATTTTTTTTTATTTCAAGTCTTAAACTCTAAGGTGTTTTTATTAACATCCATTTCATTTTAATCCATTAATTTTTTTTCTTAATGGTTTATTTAGGAAAAGGGATGAGAAATAAAGGAGAAAGTGATTAGTTTACATGGGAAAACATTGTAATAGGTGAAGAGAACTGATGAGTTTTAAAATCCAAGATATTTAGAAATAAAATTGATGTATTGAATAATTGGTTAATTTTTTAGTTCAAGTAATCTCAAAATAATATGTATTATATCAATATAAAATACTGAGGGATCTATATGAGGTTTCAAAAAAAATTCTTTGATGAGTATTGGGCTCAAAGATGTGTGTCCGAGTCCAAAACATAATTGGGTCTAGGCTTAATGCCCGAATCCAATTACACAAGGGTGTTTGCACCCTTAACACCCGAAGTAATTAGGTTCATGCACAACGCTTGAACCTAGTAAGGGGTGCTGGAGCACTGAGCACTCCTAACTCTTGTTGGGCACGACACGCCCAGCATGGTGTCATGCCTAGCAAGGCTTGCTTGCAAGGCGTAACAACATGCCCAACATGACTCAAACCTCTATGCTCAAGCCCATATATCTTGATAGCAATTGGGTTTGAACGTGGTAGCTCGAGCCCAAAGAGATGCTCTTTGGGATTTTTAAGGGGTTTTTTTGAAGGTTTTTTTAACCCATTTTATTTGGATCCATCAAGAACTATTTTAACCTCCATTCTTCTTCTTTCCTATTAAAACTTCTCCCTTCTAGATGGGAGAGAAGGGTAATGGAGGGGAGGAAAATACTTAAAATATTTTAGACTTGAATTTATGATTATAGTCTTATTTTACTTGAAATAATTTATATATAATAGAGTAAATTTTGATTTATATAATTTATAAAAATTATTAAATTTATTTTCAATCTACACTCATGTTAACTTCTTTTGTTTAAATTGGCTAAATTATTTATACATATGATATGACTTAATATTATACTTAAGAGAGAAGCTACACATTAGAGAAAGGGCAATTGCACCCCTTGATTTTTTGAATTCTCCTTTTTAATCCTTATATTTTTCTTATCTTTTCAAGATCAAATAATATCAATTGCTCATCCTAATTTTCATTTTTCTTATTAATAAAAATTTTTCCCCTCTTAACTATTATATTGAAAATGACTATAAGGTCTATAGATTTGCTAATCATGTGCAAAACATGTGATAAATATAAAAAATTTTTTAAAAAATAATTCACATGAGACCAAACTTCTCTCCCTCTTCAAACGATCCTTATCCTTCCTTTTACTTCTCACTATCCGGTGATCGTCTCATACTTCAACAAGTTTGTCTTTTTTAGTATAATATTAAAACATGTGTTTGGCAAATTATGTTAATTTTGATGGAAAAAGTTAACAAAATAATAGATTAAAGACTCAATTATTTTATTTGGATAAAATTGCATCAATTAAGGATATAAAGTTATATTAAAAACTTATTCTATTGTATCAGGATAAACTAGGTAATTAACAAAAAAAAACTTTAAAAGACATTACTAAAACAATATGATCCAAGTCACATTACACTTCATTGGAACAGTGTATTGACATTTTTTCCCTTATAAAAAAAACTAACAAAACTTGCAATTAGATGTTAAATCATCTTTTTCAGGGGATTCATTAGGAATTACAAGATTGATTGATTATAAATTAGTCCACACATATTTTTTAGTATAGTGAAATGACTTTGTTGCTTTTAAAAGCAAAAAAAAACTTGTCTTTTTAATATTTTTTGCATAGTAAAATTACTCTAATACCCTTAAAAGCAAAAATAAATAAATAAATAAATAAACTTGCACAAAGGGGCATTTGCATCTTTTTATTTTTTTTAGAACAATGAAGTGACATAATAGCCCTTAAACACTACAAGATTTAACAGTTTTACCGATGGAATTTTTCCGTCGGCGTAAGACACATATTCCGTCGGAAATTAATTTACCGACGGAATCACCGACGGAAATGCTCCGTCGATGAATCTTTCGTTGGTAATTTTTTATCCATCGGTAAATCCGTTGGTAATAAAAAATAAATTTATCCGCTTCATTTCATCGGTATATCCCTCGCTAATAATTTTTTTATTACCAACGGATTTACCGATGGAATTTCCATTGGTAATTTCATCGGTAATTATTTAAAAATATTTTTAAAAAATTCATTTTATAAAATTATAAAATAATTAAATTAACATAAATTAACACTGTATAATATATACTCAAAATGCTTGGAAAAAAGAATAAGAAAATCAACTCAAATAAATTTGCAACAAATAAATTCAACTAAAAAAATTCATATGAAAAAAATGAAGTTGCAATTGCTAAAAATTTAAAAATCCTATATATAAATCTACTAAAAATTGATCTCATATGAAACAAAAATCTCACAACAACATTTATACAATTATTAAGAACAAAAAAAATTAAAAATAAAATAAAAAACAAATATAGTGAAAAAAATCATGAAAAAAGAAGAAAAAAGAAAAATCTTACCTTAATGTAGTTGCAAGTGAAGCTAAGGAAAGAAAAAAATTTTCGTTAAGCATATTAATTAAAAAAAAACTAAGAGGATAAAAGAAGAAAGAAGAATAAGACATACCCAAGCATGGAGGTAAAGAGAAGGAGATGAGGAGAGAAAAGAAGAGAAAGAAATAGATAAAAAATTATGTTTTTTACATATAGTGAAGAAGAAGAAGAAGACATACCTTAATAATGTTTTTTACATATAGTGAAGAAGAAGAAGAAGAAGAAGAAGAAGAAGAATAATAATAATAAGAAATGAGTATGTCTCTTGTGAAATAAAGGGATTCATGCTTTTTATTTGGGTGCGTTACCGAAGGATTTACCGACAGATAATTGAATATTAATATTTTTTAATTATTCCGTCGGTAATTCTATCAGTAATATTTAATTTAAATTTTCAATTTCGTAAAATTTTATCAGAAACCTCCAAAACATTACTGATGATTTTTCAATCCGTTGGTGATTCCGTCTGTAATATTTAAATGAAAATTTTAAATTAATTGAATTGTTTCAGAAAACTGCCAAATAACACAGACGACTTTTCAATCTGTTAGTGATTTTGTCCGTAAAGAACAACAATTAACATTGCAATTGGAAAGTGAACAGTTCTGGAGCTCTCTGGAAAATATCGACGGAAAATTCCGTCGGTGATTCCCTTTGTAATTGACATGATAAACAGTGTTCACAGTTTATCGACGAAATAAATCCGTCGGTAAATCCGTTGGTAAAAATGACATGTTATCATTTTTTTTGGCTTTGTTTTAATTTTTTTTCCCACTGTAATTCCCTTGGTATATACCGAGAGAATATTTCCATCGGTAAAATCCCTCAGAAAGTTACCGACAGAAATATTCTCTCGGTATTTCTGTTTGTATTTATCAATTTTTTGGTAGTGAAAATAATAATAAAAAACTCCAAAGATGGTTTCAAGGTCTTTTTAGTCGTTTTACTTTATTTATTTTTAGATTCATTTAGGGGCAGTTTGATAATTTTAAAAATTAATAATTATTAAAAAATAGGTATTGATGCATGCAATGCAAGTGTCAGCGTGTGGCGGCCTCTGTGACATTTAGGTGGCATGTGTGGGGTTATTCGATTACCAAACATCGTTATATGAAATGGTGTTTAGAGTGACGCGTCATCCTCTTCTTGTTGGTGGGGCGTGTGCATATTGTGGCAATATGGAGGGACTCTAGTGACCTTTTTCTTCTTTTCCTCCCTATTTTCTCTCTCTTAGCTTAGAAATTCACGTCAACCCTTTTAAAATTTGATTGGGTCCTTTAGTTTGTATTTCTATCAAGTTTGGCTTTTATTATTTTAATTACTATTTGTTTTGCTTTCAATGCTTTTTAAAGTTTTTTTTTCCCAATTCCATTCTAGGCACTTTTGTTTTCATTTTTTTATCCAATTTGGTCCTCATTCTTTTTATTGCTCTTTTCTTGTGTTTTATCCGTCTTTTTATTTATTTTTGTTTTAGTTTCTTCCCTCCTTATTTTATTTCATTTTATTTTTTTATCCAATTTTGATCCTTCTTTTTTTTATTGTTATTTCTCATCATTTTCTTGTTGCTTTTTAATTTTGGCCCTCAATATTTTATTTCATTTAATTTTTTATCCAATTTTGGTCTTCATTCTTTTGATTGCTATTTTTTTAATCACTTTCTTAATTTATTTTGTTTTTCAATTTAGTCCATAATTGTTTTTTTATTTAGTTTTTATACCAGAATTGGTTCTCATTTTTTTTTAATTTCTATTTGTTTGGTTTTTAAATTTTTTTATGATTCAAAATTTTACTTCATGATTTTTTGCTTGTTTGCCTTTCTATAGGATAACCCTGATCTCATAACTTAAACCCAGTTTAAGTTCAGCCTTTGTTTTAGGTCTGTTATTAAAAATTGATTTTTTATCATTCAATATTGAGTTATTGAGCATTGAGCTTCATTATTTGTTCCACTTTGTTTTTTATAGAGTTATCATGATCTCATATCTCGGGTGATGTGCTAGTTAAGTTAACATGAGTTGACTCAGATTTCATTACTCAATGTTTTTCTTATGAAATTGATGTTTTTTCAATTTCATCATTTGATATTAAATTATTGGCCATTGAACTTTGTGATTTTCTTATTTTTTGATGCAATCATATTATTTGATAGTTTTACCTATATTTACATAATATTTTGCCCATTATATATATATATATATATATATAATGCCTTGATAATATTTTTTTAATATATTTTGAAGGTACTTTTGGATGTAAGATTTGAAAATAGTAAATTAGAGATAAAATTCAGACCATGTTTCAACCCATGTTGAATATTGGTAGATTTGACATCTAATCGATATTTTATGCAGAACTTGAGTTGTAGAGGTCGAAATAAAGTGATTGCAGTGGGCATTATAAAGATAAAATCTATACCTTTCTATATATATATGGAAAGAAAAAAACAAAAAAGAAAGAGCATGGAAATTGCAGCCTTCAAAGACAAGTTTTGCATTCATCAAGTTTTGACCTTCAGTCATTCCCACATAAATATCTTGAGTTAGAGAAGTTCATTTGATGCAAACTCAATCTTTTTGGATTTCCGACTCAAAGACCTATCCACCTGCCAAATTACAGCAGAAAAAGAGCTCATATGAGAGATATATGAGTTTTCTAAGCCAACCTATTAATTCTGCTAGCAAACAAGTTTTGTTAAGAAACAAGTCCAACTTACTTCTCAAGTATCCAAACCAATATGACAATTATTTCTACGTATGGAAAAGATCTTTATTTGGGAAATTTAACTTCTCTAATTCCAGATTCGAAGCTTGAAGATTTTATGCAAGACTATTTTTCCTTCTCTTTACGAAAGTAGTTATTGTACTACTTAATTATAGATTGTCTACTTTGGTAATGACTATTATTATTTTGGAGGATACAAACAGATTGGAGGGATATGGGGTTTAGGGTTTCCTATCAGATAAAAAGAAAGAAAGAAAAATAGGGTGGCCAGAAAGAAGAAAGAAACTCTCACTCTCTTTTTCTATACCCGAAAGTATGTTTTCATCCTTTCTCTTCCTTAGTTTTTTGATAGACATGCAAGACTAAGTTATTTTTCTTGGTTGAAAGGATACAAAAACCTTCGGATTTCAAAAACTGTGAGATCTATTTTATCTTTTCTTTTCAGTTTATATGATGAGTATAATAAATGTTTTCTTGTGCTTATTTTCTATGATTGTTTAGTTTGATTGTTAGAGCGGACTCTAAGTTATTATTCTAACTAATCTATTTCTAAGTTTGTTACCAAAACTAGAGTTGTGATATTTAAACTTGTGAAGCCACTAAGTTTAATAATTATGGTGGATCTATATTATCAATCTTATAGAAAACATTCAATTAAATTGAACATAGACTGTAGACAGTTATGTTGTCTAGATTTATCAACCTATCTAGTTCTTAAGACTGCCATTAATTTAAATTACTAGTGCGAACATTGTGGTTGTTTAATGGTTAGAGTTAGTTATACCGTGGATCGGTTAACTGACTAATGTTAAGAAAAAATAAATATTCAGAATATAAATTGACATATCATTTCAATGATCAATTTTTATTTCTATATGTGGACATTTACTTGAGACTAAGATGTTTCTCTTAATAAATTTCAATTTATTTAATTTAGTTTGATTACTTTATTTGTTTACCATAACATAACCTAGATAACCTCAAAACCCCTCAACTTTGAATCATTTAATATAAAGACCTGAACTAGATCTTCCTCGCAGGATCGACCTTTTTCTTGCTCTATATTATCTTATTTGTTTAAGTTAGAGTAATTAATTTTTATGATCGCGACATCGCAAAAATTTTTGATGCCATTACCAAGAAAGTTATTCTAGTTGATTCTTATGCTATGATTGTTATTTATTTCGTTCTAAAAAAAATAGAAAAAAGGTATTGTTCAAAATAAATTTTTTAATGGAATTAGGCTTTAGCATTTAGTTTCCTGAAGGAAAACGATGTTTTGAGCAAGACTTGTTGCTTTAAGCTACTAGCCCTACCCTTTCGAGGCTAAATTCTACTGTTTTTTAGGGTTTTTAGGTATTTTTGTGTTTTAACATTGGATTTTCATTTACTTTCACTATTTTAAATCTCTATTGTGATTGATTTATTTTTAGTTTATTCGAGTTTTCTTGATTATTTATGCCTGCAACCTGATTTACTGATCAATGATAAGTGGAGGTATATCTCAAAATAGAAAATACTTTAGGTAGATTACAAAAGGAAGCTTGCATCAACATCATGGTTGTTGCACGACAATAGATACTCAAGGAGTTCGTTGCTCCCAACATGGAGAATCAACCATTGTGCATAAATATCGACAACAATGCCAACTTCAAGCTCAAGTTTGGGTTTATACACCTTCTGTCAATATTTAATGTTCCATATGGTTTGTGTTGGCATGAAACCGCATAGAGTTGACGAAGAATAAAGGGGTAGCAAAAATATGATTTTTCTCTATTCTCTCTGGTTCCATTAGAACTTGGAATGGCATGAAGAAGATTTTTCTGGAGAAGTATTTTTCAGCCTTTCAAGTTGCCAATATAAGGAAAGAAATATGTGGAATTTGATAATGCTAGCTTTAAAAGGGCTTTATATGATTTGGGTGCATCCATTAATATTATGCCTAAACATTGTTTATGATTCTCTTAGTCTTGAGCTTTCAATAAAACTAGTATTATAATACAACTTATAGATCGTAGTTTTGTTTATTCATTTGGTATGATAGAAGATGTCCTAGTCAAGATTGATAGTTTGGTTATTTCATATGACTTTTATATTCTTGATATGGAATGTGATTCCTCACACACCAACACTCCTATCTTATTTGGAAGACTATTCTTGAAAATTGCCAACACTAAAATTGATTGTGATAAGGATATTTTGTCTATGAAAGTAGAAGATGAAGTAATTGAATTTAACTTTCATAATGCAATGAAATATCTTTACAACAATGCTTATTCTATCACATGCCATGACCAAATTGATGAGTGTGTGCAATAAGTTCTTGATTTTGATTGCGATGATAGATTAAGCATGACATTGAGCCATGATGTTGATTTTATCGAGATAGAAGAGATGAAGAAAAACATATATGTTCCCCAAAACATGCAAGGATCAGCCTTGGTTTTTAATAATTTTAGTCTGTTTTTTTTATTTTACATGATTTTATACAATAAATATATATTGACACGTAAAATCATATAATTTTACAAGTAAACTCATAATTATAACAATTTTATTTCTCGTAATAGTTTTTTATGCACTCTATCTGTCATTGGCAAAGGATGTTTTGGTTCGACTAGCTCAATCAATCTTGAGATCTTTCTTTCTTGTCAAAAAAAAAAAATTCAAAAAATTGATCCATCTTCTATCAAAAGTTGAATTAATGGAAAAGTCGTACAGAAAAAGGGATAATAAAGAGGTAAAAAGAATTTCCACTCCTGACAGCATTAATCCTAGCAACAGCACTAAGTTACATAGAACTTGAAGAAAAGCCTTCTTCTTTCCTGTTATATATTAAACTATATTTGTTTCTTTCTTGTCACAAAAAAAAAAAACCTAAGACAGTAAAAAAAAAAAAAAGGAAATAAAAAGAATGCCTGCTTACAAATAATCCTCCAATGCAATATCGACTGGAACCTCATACCCAAAAATCATGGAGTAATCATCTAACTCATCAGATGTAAACTTTGGCATCCTCCAGCTTCTTGCAACTTCAGAGTCATGCCCACTGGTTAGAAGCTCTAACACCTACTCAGAAAGCAAAGAAAACAAGAAATGGGCTCAATCAGGTTAGTTGTTTGCCATTCTCAAATGGACTATGGACTTGTATATATATGTTCAGCCTAGCGCATAATAATGTTACGCGCACCTCACTCATTGATGGACGCCATGTAGAGGATTCTCTCACACAATATGAAGCTGTTAGAACAACTCTATGCACTTGTTCTGAATCAAATTTCCCTTTCAGTTCTGGATCAGCTAGTTCCGTGATGTTTCCAGATTCCATTAGAGGCTTTGCCTGTACACATGTAAGCCATTTTAATGATATCAGAAGTTTCAGTTTAGTTTTTGAGACGGACTTAAGGAGAGAATCAAAAATCAAAACTAGAAATTGGGTTTGTCTCTGGGTAACATTTTGTCAGTGGGATTCAATTTATGATCGTTTAAATTGTTGGATTTTGAAGTAGCATAGGATTTGGTAATCGATCAAGTTAAGAATCCAGTTATGTCTACATACCCATAAGAGAAGGTTTTGCTTCGACGAGTCCACAGGCCTCCGGCCCGTTATGATCTCCAGAAGAAGAACTCCAAATGCAAAAACATCAGTTTTCTCATCCACAATTCCGTGCATGAAGTACTCTGGTGCTAAGTATCCAAATGTACCCTCAATTGGAATCACAGCATGGTGAGTCACCTTGTTAGGAAGCCATTTTGCAAGCCCAAAATCAGTTATCTACAGAAGAAAGAAATGCTTATTATCCTTTGAACCTTTCATTGGCTTTAAAAATTAAAGCAGTGATAGAGTATGCTTGCAACATTCACCTGCGGCTCATAATCAGGCCCTAGAAGAACATTAGAGGCTTTTATGTCTCGATGTATTATTCGGTGCTTGCAGCATTTGTGCAGATAATGCAGACCTCTAGCCACTCCAAGGGCGATCTTGTATCGTATTGGCCACTGAAGTGACTCACCTGTTTTACCTGATGATCACCATAAAAAAATAATATCTGTCAAGTAAACAGGCATCATTTATTTCATCATCCATAACTCTGCTTCAAATCATGAACGATTCCTGTACTCAGAAATCTCGAGAGCTATTCTATTACTGTAGAATTTTATTAACACATGCTTTGCTACGACCAGCATTTCCTTTATACCTGCATTTTCAATTCCTTTTTGAGTAGCATTCTAGAGTTATTGAGAAGAAAGTGCAGTAACTTATTACCGTGCAACGCAGATGCCAAATTTCCATTCTGAGAGAAATTGAAAATCAGGTAGAGTCCATTTTCAATACAGCACCCAAGTAAGTTTGCTGTATTGGGATGGCAAACATGCCCAATAATGCCCAATTCCATGAGGAACTCTTTCTCTTTGGAAGCATCCTTGTTGTCCTTGGCTAGCATCTTTACCGCGATAGCTCTCCCGTCAGAAAGATCACCTCTATATACTTCTGAATACCCGCCTCTACCGACTATATTGTCTGATGATGCTCAAAACAAAACAAAACAAACGAGCATTAGACTTGTTAATTAATTTCATCCGTGAGTCACTAAATCAGATTGCCTAGCACATGACCACATAAGATTAGTGGAAGTTTACTTGGGTGGAAGTTATTTGTTGCATTGGCAATCTCCTCAAAGGTGAAGCACTTTAACAAAGGCTGCTGCTTTTCTTTGTTCAAAAAGATCCTATTTCTTTTTCTCATTGGTGAAGCAAAAATTGAGGAGATAAGTTTACAGGTAGATATTTGCTTCTTTGTCTTTGATCGGCCATTGATATTGGTAGCCAGAGGAGGGGACTCTGTAGTGCTTGAGTCTCCGAAACTTAAGGTATCATCTTCTGTACTGTGTGATTCTGCTTCAAGTTGATGTAATACAGTTCTTGGTGAAGAGTTCTGTCTCTTTGTTTCTGAGTTGATGTGATTTTCAATGGTGGAGGAAGTGCTGCCACTACGAGTGTTACCATCATCGTTCTTGCTCAACCACCATGAACTTGGTTGAAGATTTTCTGCTATAAATGGAGCATTAGATAGGTGTTCTAGAGTAAGTTATACACTATCTACATGAATTTTCTCTTAACGTAAAACCAACCTTTTATAGTTGCTGCATTCTTCTGTGGTTCACATTTCCCTAATGAAAGTACTGTGCAGGTTTCTGGGGCATGCTCAAAACAATACCTTATAACTTCATGCCAAGTTCTAATATAGGCAAACGGAAAAAGAGAAGTGTTTTATCATTTATGAGCTATACTATCAAAGCATAAATGAGATTCTCTGATTACTAATCTGGTTTTCTCACCTATTTGATCGGTTTCTCGAGCCACGAAGAAGAAGATAATCAGCCGAAATGGATTTTGCTTCCTCGATTAGAACTCTTGCAATATCAGAGCTAAATCCTACTCTAGCCTCCAAATTTATCTGAAAAAATTTCAATCCACTATAACCTCTAATTTCAATGATATTTCAGTAGCAAAATATTGGAACAAGCATTATTCAACATTTGACAAACATTCAGAAGGTTATAATGTTAAATACCTGCTTAGACTGGCATGTCCTGGCAAATTCTCCAAGAACAGATATAACATGTGCTTTTGCTTGTCGAATCTGCCATTGTTTTTTCTTTATTAATTCGCGCTTCTTTGACTCGTCACCAACTGTTTTTAATCAAACATGCAGAACATTACTATGCCAAGTATAAGTAGAAGCAACGTAGGCTACTGATCTATTTGATAAATTTAACTCATTTAAACAGGACTTGACTTGAGCAAAACCATGCAGCAATAGCGTTCACACTGGTAAACTACTCAGTTCATATTTGATTCAGCAGGAAATCAAGATGAAAACGCATAGATATACAGTCGAAGTCATAATGCATGGAGATTTATGTATTTATTCGTAGAAGTAGCACTAAAGATGCTGACCAAGAACATGAATGGCAACAATGGTGTCGTTTGATTGAGCTAGAACTCTAGTTGCCCATGAAAGGAGCTCAATGCTATGATCTGGGTCTAACGAGATGCCAATGAGTATCTTGGAAGGAGCTGGAGGGATCATGTTGTCTCCAACAAGTTGCCGACCAGATTGAAAGCTCTTTGAGCTGAGAAAGGGAAAGGGTATTCAGTTGTTTGCTCTGTTGACGAGTTCTGTCCATGATGGAAGCACATGAAGCTTAATAACATGTAGAAGGGAGCAACAGCATGATTAAGGTTAGTAGAGTGAGGTGAGGACACATTGGCAGGCTCTCATTCCATTATTCTTGTATAAGAAGCATGGAATGCCCTTTACAGTGGCAAGAAGAGAAGTGATTAATCTCTCCAAAGAAATCTCTGTGATGGAAGAATTAAGTGGTATGGTTGGGTGCTTTGGGGTATAAGCAAAGGTGATGGAAAGTATTTGATATGTCTTGACATCTAAGCCAAAACTTCAAAATTGGCAAAAAAAGAAGAGCTGCTTTGATGGGTTTGGTAGGAGGCCAGGGGGGCTCTTCGCCACTCAAAAAGAGACCTTGCCCTTTATCAAAACGTTCAGAAGAAACTAAAGGTTTCACTTTCCACATGGAAAGATGACAGAGAGATTCTTTATACTTGAAGGACTGGGATAATGCATGACATCGACATGGCGACATGATCTGGTCTTAATTGTATACGATGCTTGCACATTTACAAGTAGATGTTTGCAAATCATTAGGCTTAATCTATCAATTACTACATTACTTTCAACATTTTTTCTTCAATCAATTTCACACCTAAAAGAACAAAACTATTTGAATTTCATCCCTACTTCAAAAAAAAAAAATAAATCCCTCTTCTAAGAGCATCTCTATGATTAAGAAACAATACCACCAAAATAGGATGAAATATCACTATGATTATCAAGACTATATGAATCTTTTGCTAGAACTGAAGTGCTAAGATAAATGCATTTTTTAATTTCTTCCACAAGCATCATATACAGTTAAACTAAAACCAAGTATCCAACCTATTAATTCAATCCCTTACCTTGTCCATGTATATATATATATATATATATATATATATATATAGAGAGAGAGAGAGAGAGAGAGAGAGAGAGAGATCATGTACATGTCCATTACGACATTACAAACTATTATGTAAAAATTAATGATCAATTTAATAAAATTTATTAAGGAAGAAAAACTCAATAAAAGAGGACAAAGTGTAAAAAAAAGAAGAGAAATTTCATGCTAAACCTTAAATTCATGAGAAGAAATTCTGTTTAGTCCATTTATTTTTCTTTTCCTTACTTTGCAATCTTTTTAGTCTTTGTAATTTTAATTTTGGTTAAATAATTCATTTTTTTAATATTTCAATCCCTAAATTTCAAAGAGGAAAGACAAGGTTGCCTACAAAAGATAAAGGACAAATTTTTTTTGGCAAATGACTACTTTTTGGTGATAAAACTTATCATTTTTGGTGACAATAAATTTCATTTGATGGGAGAATTTTAATTGTGGGTATTTTTCTATAAACATGCCTGAAAAAACATATCAGATTCCATCTAGATTTTTTGATTTGGTTGGTTTTGTTTTTTTAAGTGATTTTTTGGTTGGTAAGTGGTTTATAAAGATTTTGTGATGCTTTTGAGTGTTTTTTCAAGTAAAAATACTTAAAACTAGGTTTTTAAATCAACAAACATAATTGAAAAACTTAACATTAGCAACAGGTCATCTACCACTACAAGTGACCTGTGACTCATCTATAAACAAATAAGTAGACCACTCATCATCCTCTACTGAAAAAAAATAAAAACAAGTCTCTTGGGCTTCTAGACCCACACATGACTAGACTTTTTTTTATCAAGGTCTAGCGTGTGGGCCTAACTCTTTAGTGTTTAGTCTTTTTACTTATTTATTTTATTTATTTATATTAATTGTTTCAATTTTTTTTAAAATAGCAATTGATTTTTATATATATATTTGTTTAGTTGCATGATATTTAAAAGGAATTAGTTAGATTTGTCTTAACTTTTTTCCTCCTTTATTTTATAGGAATTACTTGTATTTGTATTAACACTTTATAAAATGAAAATTATTTGTTATTAGAAATAGCAATTAACCATTAAAATAAAATGAATAAAACACTTTAAATAAAAAAAGATAGTCAATGTAAACCATATGTACATGTATCTTTTATTTCTACTGTGAAATTAACTTTTTGTTTAAATGTTGAATTAGTGTTAACAATTCTTTTTTATTTATCAATTCATATATTTCTTAATTTATTTTATAAAGTATAAATAACATCTTTTTGTTTCTCAAATAAATAAAATATATGTTAAGAATTTAGCTTCGCAATTTATTTTGGTTTACTTTTTATAAAGTTATTGCAGTCTCAAAGAAATGTCCTGACATTAGATTGCTATTCAATTTCTTAAGCATCTTTTTTTTTATTATATAATTAAATAAAACATAATTTAACAAAAATAAAATAAAGTTGTCATACCTAGTGGAGTTCATGACCCGAGTTGTGGATTTGACTTGTTAACTCGTGTTGACCCGAGTATATCTAATATACCCCCATCTTAATTTTTTTAATTTAAAAAATGTCATATTGAATTTATTTTTTTCTCTTATCACTCATTTGAGTTGCTGTGGAACTCATCATGTCAACCAGATCACATCAACGCAACTTTCAAACAATTTGAATTGAAACTCAAGCTAGGTAAATAATTAGGTTAGAAGATTTTAAGATTGATTCGTTAGGTTTGATTTAATGATATTATCAAATAGTTTTTCATAGCTTGGAGATTCCCTTTTTTCATTCAAATTATTTTCATTTGACCCAAAACAATTATCTAGTTACCTTCTAAACTAATATTCACTTAAAAATAGTTTTGTAAAAAACTCATTTTAGTCTTTGTAATTTCTTAAAAAGTTATTTTGGTCCTTAAATGTTATTTTTTTAATTTAGAAGTTTTTTTTGTTCTCAAAGTTTTTTTAAAAAATGTATCACTAAATTATAAAGTTCGTGCAATCAAGTCTTCGTATTTTATTTTTTTTTTAAAAAAACAATTAGCAGGCATCAACCAAGTATAATGTTACTCACCCACAAGTCATATTAACAGGTATTTATTTTATTACCTGATAGGCCTTGGATATTTTTAATTGGTATTTATTAGGCCAGCCAGAAGAGATATCCGCTTCATACCCGCCATTGCCGTCCCTGTACAGGAGGACTACGTGTGTAAGGATGCTTGTGCCTCTATAAGTCACATGATGGCCGCATAATGGAGGCTTCACGTTTGCTTACCCACCCAGCTGCCGCTAGTCCTATAACTTTAGTTCGAAGTTTCTTTTATCAAACAAAATTCCAAAGTAACTTTCCTTACACATAACCATACACACGAATTTAAATTGGTTGATTTTACATTAAACTCATAAAAATATAGTTTGATTATAAAAAAAATTTAAGATAATATTTTTTTAATATTAAAATAACAATATATTAAATTAATTTAGATCAATCTAGATTAACAAGTTAAATATACAACCCGACTTTTGAGATTATGATAAACCCATAGAAAACAAATCAAAATAATTATGAACCATAATTTCCAATAACTTAATGTTGAAGGATAAAATAATTTTTTTAAAAAAAACTTAAAAAAGTGACCCGAGTTAACCTATCAAACTCGTGACTCATGTCATAAGACTGAGATAACTCCGTGAAAAGAAAATTGAAACAAATTGTAAATTTCAATCTCCAATCAGCCTAATGTTGAAGGATTAAATTAAAAAAATCAATTAAAAAAAGAATATAAAAAATTATTTGAGTCAATCTGGTAAACCCATGACCCGGGTCAGCAAACCGAGATAATCTCATAGAAAAAAATAAAAAAAAAATGACTTGATTTAACCCTGGTTAACCTGCTAAATTTACAACTTTGGTCATGAGATTGAAATAACTCCATAAATAGCAAATTAAAACAAATTATGAAACTCAATTTTTAATCATCTTTATCGGATCCAATGTTGAACAATGAAATTTAAAAAAATTCTAATTAAAAAAATTGCATGAAAAATAAGCCAAGTCAACTCGGGTTAAGCCGTTAAGCACTATTATCATGTCATGATACCGGGATAACTTAATAAAAAGCAAACCAAAATAAATCATGAAGGCTAATTCCAAATCAAAACAAACACAATATTAAATAATAAAATTGAAATAATAATAATAAATAAATAATTGAGTCAATTGGATTAACTCGTCAACTCAATACAAAGCAAATCCAATGTTGAAGGACTCATGATCCAAGTCATGAGATAAAGATAATCTATTAGAAAGAAAACAAAAAAATAACCTGATTTAACTAGGGTTAAAATACCAAAACCCGTGATCTTGATCGTGTGGCCAAGATATCCCCATAAAAAGCAAATAAAAAAAAATATGAAGCTCAATTCCTAATTGACCTAGTATTGAATGATGAAATTGAAAAAAAAAATCAATGAAAAAAATGTCACAAAAAACAACTCAAATCTACTTGAGTTAATCCATTAAGTACTATTTTCGGGTAATGAGGCTGAAATAACATAATAGAAAATAAACAAAACAAATCATGCAGTCTAATTCTCATTCAGCCGAATATTAAATTATGAAATTGAAAAAAAAATTAATTAAGAAAAAAAACTTGAATCAACCGGGTTAATCTGCTATACCCGCGATCCATGTCATAAGAGTATAATGACTCAATAAAAAAACAAATCTTATATTAAATGATGAAATTAAAAATAAAATCATTAATTGAAAAAAATCGAAGAAAAAAAAGCAAAAAACTATAATGAATAATGTTTTCTGAGGAAGAATAGAATAAAATCCCTTCACTTTTAGTTTATAGTTAATTTTATTTTTTATTTTATTTGATTAGTGGGAAATAAAAAATAATTAATAAATAAAAGTTTTCACCACTTTTATTAATCCTGGCCCATTTTCTTGCCCAAGTAGGATATCCATAAAAAATCAGATTTTGTTTGAACTTATCGATCTTACGAGTTAACCAATAATCTGATCATTGATTTTTTAAAAAACAATATTATTTTAATTTTAAAAAATTAACTGATCCACATGAACTCGAATTAATTTACCCAATTTATAACTCGAGTTTTGTATCGTGTTATATCACTGCCCTGTTTTTCTATAAACATTAGTAATTCAGATGAGCGAAGATTTTAACATCTTCACTCCATGCAATGCATCAATTTAGATTGTTTGAATTTCAAATGAAAGCAAATAGAAATTCAACTATTTATCAATTATCATCGATCGAAAAAGACAGCCGGGTCCAAGACAGTCGGTTCAGTGGGCTAAGCCTACCGATCACTGGTTGGAACCCCAGCAGGTCGATCCATCAGCTCTATACTGGATTGTTTGTATTTTAAGTGATCATTAACCTTTTAAGCTTGGGCTGCGAGCTCTGTTGCATAAGCCTAGTCGCTTTTATCAATGACAATAACTTTGTAGTTTGGACTGGCAGATGTATTATTCGTGTTACGATGCTGTTAGAATTTTAAGTTAATTTTGGATGTGAAATAAAGGCATCTAGTATTATAAAATTCATTAATTAAAAAATAGAAAGATTATATTTATATTTAATATAATAAGTTAATAAATATATTAATGATAAACAAACGCTGATTAATGATTAATTAAAGTGAGAAATTATTTTTTCTAGAATAAGTAAAATATAGATGCAAATAAATATATTTTACCTTCAGTATCCTTTTCATTTTATACACATTCTTTTATTTA
>Ga0325414_1002808_pt1 | contig 17880 bp, 13 predicted proteins | sample PopdelMetagenome_8_FD_206183 | JGI IMG/M metagenome (GOLD analysis project Ga0325414, IMG submission 206183) | Populus deltoides microbial communities from Bellville, Georgia, United States - Leaf-PdKOR-R3 | ecosystem: Host-associated > Plants > Phyllosphere > Phylloplane/Leaf | place: USA... | reverse complement strand
TTTTTTTATCAATTAATCCTTTGATTTTATGGAATTAACCTCTCTCTAAATTCTGTGGTGATGGTTTAGAGATGCTAATCACTATCGATTTCTTTATTTTTATATTTTTAATGCCCAACAAGAAGGTTTCCAGGGTTGTACAAGTGACTTGTTGACTCTGAACGTTGACAGATTTTAACCCACGTAGCGAAGTCGCTGTCCTGCCTGCTGATATTTCTTGCTCTCACTTTGTTTTGTGCTGGAGTAATGCATCGACAGGGGAAGTTCATCTAGTCATTTTGGCAGCTGTTTCGGTCGGCGGGGAACGGTACGGGGGATTTAAGATGCCGATGAACCTGAATTAATGGCGGCAACACGGCTTTCAAGTTAAAATAAAAGTGGGTGGCACCATCAATGGACAAAAAGAACGGATGAGAACTAATACTATTTATCCTTTTCAGAAGGAAGTTCTAATTATTGACGCCACTAGTTGGCCGGTGGACGAGTGGAAGGAGGGTAATAAAAAGCTTCTCCTTGTTGAACCAGCTAAGAAGAAAAATAAAGGATTGTCCGGGCACGCGCCACGGCCAGGTGCCAACCAGCTGTGGATTATCTTGAATTTAATTAAAAGATATTAATAATTTAGCTAACAGATAATCTAAAATCTACATTTCCGGGTATCATTCCCCTAGTAAATCTGGAAAGATCAAATAAATTTTTTAAAAAATTCAAATTAATTTGATAAACTAATTTTAAATATAACTAATTTAGTATTTAAATTGATTTGGATTAAAAAAATAATAATTGATTTGTGATATAACAAACCCGGGTGAAATTCTATAAAAATTCCATTGGATTTTTTTAAAAAATTAATTAAAATAATATTATTTTATTTATTTTTAAAAAATTACATTAATCTAAATTAACATGAATTGATCTTTATGATATATTATCTTGATTTTATTCTAATGGGCTCCAAATTAAAATTTGAAACCGTGCTTAAAACTTCACATCTTATTTTTATTATTTAATAAATTATTAAAACCTCAATAGAAAAAAGATCTACATCTCTTGATATCATTATCCTAGTAAATCTGGAAAGAGCAAATAAATCTTAATCTTTTATTAGGTCAATTTAGTTGATTCAAGACTCGATGGATTTGGGTAAAACTTTATAAAAAATTCGTTGATTTTTTAAATAGGAAATTGGTTAAAATAAAATTGATGTGTTTTTGCTTAACTAATCTGTAGAACTTGTTGGTTTTCTGAGAATCTTTGGACATGCCATAGCTGCGAATAACATGAATGGCCTCTTGGACTTTGCTTGATTTTATAATCATGTATGGATGCCGATAATTAGCCGGATAATGCCTTCTAATTACGTGCTCTCTTGCCTAACCTCTTGTTTTTCCCTTGGAATTAATGTTGTTGTTAACGCCACGTGAAGATTTTTTTATATTGTTCGGTATCGCGGTCGAAATTCTGTTTTTTTAAAATTAAAAAAATATAATTTTTAAAAATTAATAAAAATATTATTTTAATATATTTCTAAATAAAAAAATATTTTAAATTACAATTATCACCTCATTTCCGGATATCCTAGAAACTTGGATGCCAGGGAATATAACCTTCCATGAGATGCCAATGACTATACCTGTGAATCAAGATAAGACACCTTTCCTACAACGATCCAACATCTACCTAGTTGATGGTGGGGCTGATGCACAATCTCGAAGCAAACATGATATTGTTTTTCATTTGTCTGACTAATCTATCCCTCGTAATTAAATCCACATACAGATAGCTGCTGCTGTCTCTGTTTTGGAGAATGATAAATGTTGTATTTTGAAGTTTATTTTATTTTTAAATATATTAAAATAGAAATTCCTACTTGTTATCATCAACTACTTTAAAAATATTTAGAAGTGTAATTGTGGTTATTTTTGAAAGTATTTTAAATATTAAAATATAATAAAATAATATTTTTTTATTTTTTAAAAATTATTTTTAAAATAAACACATCAAAATAATTTAAAACATATAATTTTTTTTTAAATACAGGTATAATTATATTTCCAAACGCTCATTAAATCATCATGGATTGTCAGAGGGGTTGCTCTAAGGATTCGAAATATGGGATTATGCCCTCTCCAAGAATATCGTTTTGTCTTATTAAACTTTAAAATGTTTTCCTCGTAAGAATTTTAAAGTTAATTTTAATCTAATGAATAATAATTCAGATTTTTTTTCCCAGTAAATAACAACAAATCTCAAACATCAAATTTTTTTCCCCAGTAATTTTGCGTTAGTTATCTCATTCTTAATGATTTCAAATTATGATAAGCGAGGGATGTTTCAGACATTTAACACCCAATCCCCACCAGACTAAAAACCAAAAAACAGAAGAAGTGCATGGTTCCTTCGACGCCACTACCAGCAACCACCCCCATCATCCTTCACAGTAACAGCTCTCCGTTTTTCTCTCCGTTCTCCGATAATGAAACGACATGCAGCTCCTTTAACCGTCTTGTCGTTCTCGTGCCTCCTTATCCTCTTACTACCAATCCTGACGGTCGGATTTGCTGATCGTCTACAAGCATACGACCCAAATCCCAGTCTGCTCAAAACGGCGCTGCAGCAAGACCAAAAACCAGAGGAGATGAAGAGCCTTCGGGCACGGGAGGGGGCACCGTTTAAGATCGCGCTCTTTGCTGACCTGCATTTTGGAGAGAACGCGTGGACTGATTGGGGCCCACAACAGGACGTTAACTCCATCAAGGTCATGTCCTCTGTTCTCGACGATGAATCACCAGGTGATGCTACGATTCTCTCGCTAAAGTAGATTTTTTACTTATTCTCTTTTGAAATGTGGCTAGCATAGCTTTTAAATTCAGCCGTCCATTGGTTAACTTGATACTCCATCATTTTAGATAGTGATTGTTCAGTAATTTGGTGTCATGTGTTTTTTTATTTATAAATATATTAAAATTAATTAATTTTTATATTGGTATATTAAAATACATTAATTTGATATATTTTTTATAAAAAATATTTTTAAAATACAATCCAAATATAATTAGAAATATAATATCAAATAAATATAATTAGAAATATGATATCAAATAAACGCTAAATCCAAACTAGATTTAATAGGGTAAATTTTAATTTAAATTATTTTAAGAGATTAATATATTATTATTTGGTAGTGAGTGTTTAGTATTGTGGTATAATGCAATTTTTAAAAGTATTTTTTAAAAAAATATATTAAAATAATTTTTTTTAATTTTTAATATCAATATATTAAAATTATTAAAAATTATTAATTTAATATCTTTTAAAATAAATATATTAAAACGTAATTAAATATATGTAAAATTGCAACCTCAAACAAGTAATAAATAGGGTAAATTTTAATTTAAATCATTTTGAGATTAACATGTCAGCGGATTCTTAGCCGGGTTGGATCCTAGGCCGGGTACAATGACAAATGTAAGCATGCATTGTTGCTTAATAATAATAATAATAATAATAATAATAGAAATAATAATAATATAATTGTTAGTAATATATCCAACATTTGATATACACTCGGTGTGTTATAAATCCCACTTTTTTCCATGTTATGATCTTGCCTAGAATTATTTATTTTTTTTCTTGAATATAATGGTTGTCATAACTTGTTTAAGAGTCAATCAGAATTACCACACAAATAGGCTAATTAATATAGTAATTTTCTTGTCACAATGTAATTAATATGTTCTATTTTTTCTTAAATTTGAATTATAGTTGATATAATACGAGCATTTAGCAGATTTTGTGATATATCTCGGGGATGTAATAACGGCAAACAACATACCGATTGCAAACGCAAGCTTGTATTGGGATAAAGCAATATCTCCAACGAGGGCAAGGGGCATTCCATGGGCTAGTATCTTTGGTAATCACGATGATGCACCATTTGAGTGGCCGATGGAGTGGTTTTCTTCTCCTGGAATTCCTCCTATTCATTGCCCTGCACCTAACGCATCATCATGCTCAGGTGAGACTGGAGAGTTCTAACCTCCAAGCTATGGAAATGGAATAATTAATAATTTCTTGATAGCCCATTAAGCCTGTTTTTTACTAAGTAGTTCCTGTTTCCCAAGATTATTGTTCCTTTTCCTTTTGATATTGAGAGTCTTTCTTTGAGCTAGTGTGTGGCAATGGGCTGGTATGTTTGTTGCTGTTTCTTTTTAGCGAGATTGATGTTAGCTTTTCTTACTTAGGGGTACAATTTCCGTTCCAGGGGAAAGCTACTGTAGCTTTAGAGGCACACAACGGATAGAGCTAATGAAAAAGGAGATTGAGCATAATCTCCTAACGTTGTCTAAAAATGGTCCGAAAGATTTGTGGCCAAGTATATCCAACTATGTCCTCCAGCTCTCATCATCAGATGATCAAGAGTCACCAGTTCTGTTCATGTATTTCCTAGACTCTGGTGGCGGATCCTATCCTGAAGTTATTTCAAATGCTCAAGCAGAATGGTTCCAGCATGTATCGGAGGAGATCAACCCTGATTCAAGGTACCAGTCATGTGTTAACATAAGTGAGCTGGACTCCTGGGGCTATGGCCTGCCTTGTTCTAGCGTGGCCAGTAGCCAAGCAGAGGAGGATTAGTCGTGGTAGACCCGAAAGATCACATAAATGCCCCACATCATAAGTAAAAGTGATAAAGCCAAATGGGGTCCCTATTGATCGTATGCGCGGGATGTGGAACAATGCTGGCCTAAAATTATATGGAACAAACTGGGAATTTCATTAATCATGTGTTTTTTTTCCTTTCCTTTTTTCACAGGGTTCCTGAGGTTATCTTTTGGCATATACCAAGCAAAGCTTACAAGAATGTGGCTCCCAGGGTAAGGATCCACAAGCCTTGTGTTGGTTCCATGAACAAAGAAAAAGTTGCTGCTCAAGAAGCTGAATTGGGTATCATGGACATGCTAGTTAAACGGTCTTCTGTCAAGGTAAGGTACTTGTTAGAAAATAAAATAAATCATATCTTCTGGGACTTTACCTAATAGTTTCAGCTATTAGGTTGAGATGGTTTTTTAACATGATATCAGAGCTTTAATAACCAAGTGGTTACGAATTCGAATCTCACCATCCCTATTTATTTGATAAAAATTAAGCACAAGGTAAAATAAGTCTGTGCAAGTTTCAAGCCCAAAGGGCTTTCACTTGAGGGGGTGTGTTAGAGAATAAAATAAATCATATCTTGGAACCTCACCTAACAGTTTAAGTTATTGGGTTGAGATGGTTCTTTGATATGGTATCAGAGTCTTGATGACCAAGCGGTCACGAGTTCGAATGTCACCATCCCCATTTATTTGATAAAAATTAAGCACAAGGTAATGTGGGTCTGTGCAAGTTTTAAGCCCAAAAGGCTTTCATTTGAAGGGGTGTGTTAGAGAATAATATAAATTATATCTTGGGATCTCACCTAACAACTTAAACTATTGGGTTGAGATGGTTCTTTAACAATTCTGCTCAAGAAACAATGTTCAATGCTTAAAATTAACTCACACTTCCAAGCCACTGTGGAAGTTTGAAAATTTAGGATAATGGAGTAACTCTGGAGCATTGTGTTCTATAGTCTTTCTTCAAAAGTTGAAGGAAGGTTATTGAACAAATAACTTACAGTTCCAACGAGTTTTGACAACCCATTAAAGAAGTTTCATGGCAGCGGGACCAGATAGAGGACGTGCTACCTTTGGATAAGTTTTGTGGAAGTTGAAGCTCAAATAAAGTTGTCCATCTGCTTTAAATTTTGACAAAGCCAAATGGGGGTCCCTATTGATCGTACTTCTTTGGATTGTGGCAGGCAGTATTTGCAGGGCACAACCATGGATTGGACTGGTGCTGCCCCTACAAGAAACTTTGGCTATGTTATGCTAGGCATACTGGTTATGGTGGCTATGGAAATTGGCCTAGAGGAGCTAGAATTCTAGAGATTAATGACCAGCCCTTCTACATCAAGTCATGGATAAGGATGGAAGATGGAAATGAACACAGCCAAGTTATCTTGAATCCTTGACAGGTTACCTCTGCAATACTACTGTCAATGGAGAGGAAAAAACCTCATGTTATCAACTTGTGTGTAATGGTGGTAATGCTCTTTTCCCCACCTCTTTATTAAAAGAAATTCAACCCTAAACTAGTCAAAATGGATGAACGCGTCTAGACATGGAAAAGGCTTGTCAAGCATATCATTCCAGCACATGCTGGTGCTCACGTTAGCATCTCCCATCACCGTATAAGAATTTTTGGAAATGAAAAGGAATCACTAGTAAACTATTTTTTAATAAAAATATATAATTTTTTAAAAATTATTTTTTATATTACCATATCAGGATGACACAATGACAAAGAAGCATTTTGATCTGTATGGTTGGTTTTAATTTTGAATTCAGAATTTATTTTTTATTTTTTAATTTCAACTGGGTATCTTTAAGCTCTATAATTTATCAATAAAGTCTTTTCATCCATATGATCATATACTCTATCCATTATTTCATTTGTTTGTTTTTTAGCCGGACTTTGTGCCCTTGCTCCCAAATGGGATTCAGTTCTAACTTTTTTTTTTATATAAATTATTTATGAATAATAATTTTTTTTATTATAAATCTAAGTTAAAGTTATTTTTCAAAAACCCCGTCAAACATGCTCTAACTTGAGTTATTATCCTTTGATTTCTTATTTTATAAAAACCCATAAAACAATTCAATATATTTTTAATTCCTCTGGGGTTATTTATTATTATTTGCTTTTTTTTGGTTTACGTGTTGGGCTTTACCAAAATCTAATCCAAAATACCACTCGTATCACCATAATACAATCTTTATGCTAAGAGCCCATTTGAGCTAGAATTTGATCTTGAATGACCCAGTTTGCAATTCTGCTCACAATTATACGGGCTTGAGAAAGAATCAGAATTTTGCATTCCCATATGGATGGCTTGCTCAGCTCAATATCTTGTGGAGGACTTGGAAGCTCGGCCCAATTGCTAATCGCCTTGTCTTTTAGGGGTTTCGGGGCGTTTGACAGTGCGGTTAAGAAGCTGTTTTCTCAAATTTGATTTTTTTGCGCTTAAAATTACTTTATTTTTGATTTTTTTGATCGTTTTAATGTGTTGATATCAAAAATAAATTTATATATATAAAAAATTATATTAATGTATTTCCGAGCAAAAAAACACCCTGTAACACAACCTTTATCATACTTTTAAACAAGCCCTTCAATTATCCCAGCATTTACATTGTTTGATGTCGCATTGATGATGTGATTGGGCAAATTGATTAAATAATTAAAATACCCCAAAGCATTTTATGATTTCTTTATCCTGTAATTAATTGTTTTAGTTGCACTTTGTGATTATTCATATAATCTGGATCATTATGTTCCATAGTTTTCTTTCAAGGGACCATAGTTTTCTTTCGACTTCCTAGCAGGGACTAGGGATCATAGCAGTGCATGGCTAGAATTGTCGAGACTCGAAACTCAGATAAAGCCAATTTGTACCTCAACTTTTTTGATAGAGACAAATGGGTCCGTACTCCATAGGATTTTGGCAGGCAAGAACAGGGAGGACATGCCCATGGATTCGATTAGCTCAGCCCTCTGCAAGAAATCAAAAGGTTCTGGCTATGCTTCCGATGGCATACTGCTTATGATGGCAAGGACGGCAGAAATGAGTTGAATTGAGTGTAAAGGAGCTATAGTGGTATGACCTAGAAAAATTGAGCATCCCTTCTTTATTAATTCATTAATTACTCCCATCCATTATGTTGTGACTTCTTAAATTAGTGTTTTTTTTCTTTAAATTGTTGTTTTCTTTAAAAAACATCAAATTTGTTTTTTTAAATGTTTTTAAATATTTTTGATATATTAATGTTAAAAATAAAAAAATCTAGAGATATATGTATTTTCAATTAAAAAATATTTTAATTAAAAAATATATATAATATTAAACGCATACTAAATTGTATTTGGCACGAATCAAAAATTTTAAAGGAAAGATATCGAAGAGTATAGATTAAGAGGTGAAGTTTTATGGGTATAAAAAATAAAGTTTTAAAAACGTTCACTAAAAGTGGAAAAAATATATGCAAGAGGGGATCCCAGTATAAATAAAATCATTTTTAAATTAAAAAAATTAAATAATATATATTTGTTATCTAAAATGGAAAGTGAGAAAAAAAGAGAGAGAATAATTTAGTATTATTTTTTTTTTAAGAAAGGAAATGCACAAAAATCAAACCATTGAGGAATATTATTTGCTCTACTTTGAGATTAAGTATTATCCTTTATAATTTTTCCTTTAATTTTTTATATACCAAACAAGTAGAAAAGAAGATTAAAAATTGTTAAGTTAAACTTTTTACCCTCCTTCCCCCCTTAGAAAAAAAATCTAAAAAGAATAGGAGTCTAGAAATTAAAAAAAAAATCGTAATAGAATATATTAAAATAATTAAAAATTAAAAAATATTTTAAAACTTTTTAAAAAAACATTTCGACCGACAAAAGCAAGAAGCAAGCGGGCATAACTATAGTAAATGGAGGGAGGGAGGGAGGAGGTCAAAATCTGTGGATTTTCTAACGTCAGAAAAGCAGTGTACGGTTTAGTCAAGATGATGGATGTGCTTTACGTTAAATGTCTGTCTCCTCAGTCTCTGACATTTAACAGAACCATTTGATTTCCGTACCTCAATTTGACTCTTTTCTAGCTTGCCTACTACTTTTCTTCCTTTCTTTTCTCTCCAATTTCCTTTTTTTTTTTTTTTTTCTCACACAACTACTTAAGATTACAAGATTAAGCAGTTTTTTAAAATATTTTTATTTGAAAATTTATTGAAGTAGTGTCTTTTTTAAAAAAATATTTTTAATATTAATACATTAAAATAATTTAAAAATATAAAAAATAATTTAAAACAAAAAATATTTATATTTTTCTATTAATTATTCTGTGATCTATTTTTTTTTTTTAAAAATAGATATAAGTAGAAGAAAGATATACTAGGTGAGAAATTCTTATTACTTTTTTTTGTGAATTATAAATTTTATTTTCTCTTTTCTTTTTATATTTGTCTTTTTCTATAAAATAGATCTAAAAAATAAAGATAAATTGGGCAACCATAAAATTAAAATAAATAATGAATTAACTTGACAACAAATTTTTTTTTGATGAAATAACACATTTTTTTGTATATTATGATTTAAAATTATAATATTTAAATCATATTGCATTTCATAACCATATATTTTATAACTATAATATTAATTATATTTTATGAGCTAGTAGACTATTTCATACAAGCAGCTCACCAAGGGTGTTTGGCAGTGTGGTAGTGGTTGCTTTTCAAATAGCTTTTCGTGCCGAAATACATGCCAATGATATTTTTTTTATTTTTTAAAAATTATTTTTGACATCAGCACATCAAAACGATCCAAAAAATACAAACCGCACTCAATTTTAGTAAAAAAAAATTGAAATTCAGTGAAAAGCAGGTTGAATCGCAGAGCCAAACGCTACCTAGACTCCACCACACATTACACCCTCCTCTCCAAAAGTTCCTCCACCACATCATCCAATTACACCACCACAACCAGTACCATCCTTGTTCATGGTTCCAGCAACACCACCTAATCATCCATTCCATGCACCACCACCACCCCCGTCACCTTCCCCCACCTTCTCCCCCTCGTGTTATTCCCACTACTAACACCAGGACATCATTCAACTGTTATAACTGTTGTCTTTGTCTCACTTGCTGGTCCATTCTTTCTTGCACTCCTCTCAGTGGCTCTTTGCTTCTTCATCAAGTAGAAAAAGAAGAAAACAGCTTCGAAAATTGAGATCCTAGAGTTCAATGAGCATACTGAAGTCCAAGGAGCCATTGTTCCAAGTCCAAATGTTGAGAAAATCACAGTAATGAACATTGAAGAGCATGTGCATCTGTAGAGGAAATTAAGAAAAACAAAAAACTAATTGAAGGTTTGCACGGCGTGTTTGGGAACGCGGTTCCCTCAAATTTCAATTTTGATTTTTACTAAAAAATATTTTTTTAATGTTTTTAAATTGTTTTGATGTATTGATTTAAAAAATAATTAAAAATAAATAAAAAAATATCATTTTAATATATTTTTAAATAAAATTATTTTAAACCACCATCACTATTACAGTCCCAAATATTTCCTAAGTCAGCTCACGATCGTCGCTGGATTATAACATAGCAACATCCTCTTCTTAGTCTCATCAAAACTGTATGGAGCACAGGCTTGATTGAAACACAAATAAATAAAATAAATAACAATATAATTGTATATTCCTTGTCAACAATTACCAATATTCCTACTCTGGGAAGTACTCAGTAAGATTATTTACATGAATAAGACTCAACCAATTAATTGATAGATTGGTTCATATAAAATTATAATTGAGGCTGTAGTTAACGATCACCATATTAATTAAAATTTTATTATGATCTCAACTATGATATCAATTTAAATATCACGGTTATAAAATATAATATCATTTAAATATTTTGATTCTCAATAACGATGTGTAAAAACATGTTATATCGCCAAAACTTTCTTGAAGTGTATTATTTTACTTAAATTTAAAAATAACTATGCTAATTTTACAATTTATCCAAAAAGTAACTAATATGGTTAGTTTTTGAATTTATTTTACAAGATATAGGCTTGTTTAGAAGTATGATATATATTTTTTAAAATGTTTTTGACTTAAAAATATATTATTTTTAAAATTGTTTTTGATACATTACATCAAAATAATCTAAAAAACTTTAAAAAATTAATTTTAAAATAAAATTTTTAAAATTTAATGAAAATCCTAAACTTTTCTATAATTGTACCGTAAACCTTCTAAAAAAGGATTATAATAGAGTTTTGTCCTCTCTTTGTGCTTCCTCTACATCATTTTTTTTTTTTAAGATCAATGTGAGTTTTCAGTTAGTTTGTAATTATTTTGATTAATTGGATTATGAAATTAATAATCATAAATTTTTTTAATAATTTTTAACTGATTCGAAATAGAAAAACAAATTCAGAATGTCGTAATTATGCGTCACTTTTCTTACTTAGCTAATGATGATGATAAACCCTTGAAAACAGCAACTTCAACAAAGAAGAAAAACGCCATTGGAACTTTGCTTCCATTTGTTTTTTTTAACATCACGAAGTAAGGAAATCTTGAACTTTCCATAAGATTTCGAGATTCAATCTTGTTTTTCCAATGGTTTTCTTATATTTTTGATAATGCTCTAAGAGGTAAGATTTTTGGCACTAGTGTATGTTTTTTCTTTTCTTTTTGTTTCTACCAGTTCTCGATGCTTTTGCCTTTCAGAGTTGGATGTAACAGATTCCAGAATTTGTTCAAGATATTGTTTTTCAGTCTTCAATTGTAATTGTCAACCGAGAAAAGTACAAATAAAAAGAAGGGAAGTTACTGAATTTGATGTTAATGTGTCCGGAAAGGTGAGGCTGGAAATGGATGTATTGGCTTTGTTTCCTAGGGCATTTCCTTGAAATAATTTATGTTCTCTTTTCTTTTTTCCCCTATCCTCCCTAACTTTTCCTGCTAGGGATGTCACTACTGACAGTTCTTTATAAATTTGGTCAAGGTTTTATGGTTTTTTTTTTTGTGTGGAAATTTTAGGTGTGCTTGAAGAAAATATGATGGTGTTCATTGAGTTCTGTTAAAGTGATTGATTTCATATATCTTCAATGGCAAGGAAGAAGAGGTGGTTTGGTTGGGTGAGGAGGCTATTTGTCTCTGAGCAAAAACCAAAAGCAGAAAAGGTTGATGCTTCAAGGAATCTTTTTGTTTCTTTAACTGAGATCTTGCATTTCTTTCTGGTTAAATTTTCTGCTTAATTTTAACCGATTCAGAAATCAAAGAGGTGGAAATGGGTTCTTGGAGGGCTCAAGGTCAAACAATGCCTTGCACTTCCAGCACCACAGAGAAGAGAAGTGAGAACAGTCAGTGAAGCATCAGAAACACAAAAAAAGTATGCTTTGACTGTTGCCCTTGCAACAGCAGCTGCAGCTGATGCTGCTGTTGCCGCTGCTCATGCTGCAGCTGAGGTTGTCCGGCTCACAGGTGCCTCACATCCTTCCCATCATTTCACCAAAGGAGTGGAAACTTTGGCTGCCATTAAAATACAAAGCGCTTTCCGTGCATATCTTGTGAGCTCTCTGAAATCCGAGTTCTATTTTGCGACATAACTCTTTAATTAGTTTTTCATCTTGGTTTTTGTGGGTTATGCTATATCTTGTTAAAACTTCTTGAGTTCGTATAAGTTGTTGTTGACATTGCATTCAAGATAGACTGCTATTTCTCTAACCGTCGAATTTAATCCCCTTTTGTACGTACTTCACGTGAGATCAATTTTATGATTTGTGCATGCAAGATGGATGAGATTTTGATCGAGTAGATGAGAAAATTCCAGTCGCGGTTTAAACTCTAAAGTTGTCCCATGAGGAAATAATATTCCGCAATTATATTACAATGTTGCGCAGAGAATGATTTCATCATTTGAAAAATTCATATTATACCTCTCGAAGTTCACTCATTACATTAATAACACTTTCAGCAGCGTATTCTGAGAAGTTTGCTACTATTTTGGTCTGAACTTCTGTAAAGAAATATGCTATATTTTTTTTCTTATGAATCAAATTTAAGCTCAAAAAGTTTTGGCAGAGTGTGGATTAAGCAAGTTGTGTAACCTGATTATAAAACCAGAAATTTGTCAAATTATTGGCTCTGCTAAAAAAACATGCCTCACTGCCTGATTTGGGTTTTCAATGGGATTGAAACAGGCAAGAAAAGCCTTACGAGCACTGAAGGGATTGGTGAAGCTTCAAGCCATTGTTCGTGGACAAGTTGTTAGACGCCAAGCACTCATCAAATTGAAACATTTTCCATCAAATGCAAAAATGCGGTCAGAAGTCCAGGCAAAAGGCATTACTGCAGATGGATTTTGTAAAAGCGGTGAAAATAAACATGTTGTCAAGTCAAGGAAGGAGGTGCAAGAGAAGGAAACTAAGGTAGGAGAGATGATCTTGCAGCTCCTCAAGTCAAAGGCGGTGGTTGAGAAAGAACATAAGGTATGGAGGATTATTTGAATAAAGTTCTTATGTTTCCTGTGGCTCATGCTTGTTAGAGTCTATTCAAAAGAAAATTAATGAAAGAATGAGAATCTATAGACAAGAAAATGATTTTTAAGTAGCCATTTTATGTTCTGTTATGTCTAGGATATTTTCTCTCTTTGGAGAATGAAAAACATGATCTTTGACTGAGCTTCATGTGATTAACAATATCCTTGATTTTGTCTGTTCAGGGGAAGAACGATAAAAGAGAAACTCAAACAGATCATATGGTAAAATCTAATACCTGATTGACATGAACGAGCCTGCACATTCAAATTTGTGTAGGATGCTGAATTCTGCTGCTCAATTTGATTCATTTCAACATTTTTTCATTGGGCAGCTTGTATTGAACAGCCAAAAGAGTTGGAATTTTAGCTTGCGTTCGAAGGAACATGTGGAAGCTCTGTTGTTAAAAAAGCAAGAGGCTAACATCAAAAGAGAGCGAATGATGAAATACTCATTTTCCAACCGGGTAACTTAATCTTAAATTCCCTTTCCAGTTGCACTCCCTTTAGTTACTGCTTACAGTAGGGAAATTAAAAAAAGAAGAAAGAAATAGAGTTATTCAATATATTGACAACCAAATTAAGCATTAGTCCTTTTCTTCTTATGTTCAGATTCTGCAACATGATTTTTCTTTCAGGAGAGAGGAAATGGTCTATTGGAAGAATTGCAACTCGCCAAGGAAAGTGGTAGACAGAGTCACCAGATAAAACAGTGGCCGAACAAAGAGGCCTATAATAGAGAAAGGATGGAGAATTTGAAATCAGCTCCCATCTCTAATTTTTTTACTGGTGATATATTCAGCCCAGCACAAGTTAAGACCAGAAGTACCCGAAAACAAGATTTTATAGAAGGGTTGAATACACCAGTAGTGTCCTTCCCCAGAAGATCATTTGGCAGCATGCGACCAAGTTTGGCTGGAGATGGTAATTCCTTGCCAAACTCTCCAGTTTTTCCTACTTACATGGCTGCAACGCAATCTGCAAAGTTAAAGGCAAGGTCGATGAGCACACCAAAGCAACGAGAAGGATTTCAAGATTCTTGCTTTGAGTAGAACTTGCCATGCAAGAATGGACTCTATCTTTGGTCTACATATAACGGTGAATCGTTTGGAATTAGAAGAAAAACTTGCAGCATCTCAACTCTGTGCTGGTAGACTTCATTTTAATCTTTGGAGTCCATAACTAATTACTTTATTCCTTTTCTTATCTGGTTTTCCACCTTTTTTTTTATTCTTCCATTTTGGGTGGAGATCAAGTGTGTGTTGGTGCTCATTTGACACCAAGTTGTCATGAGAAATAGTCAGTGAATCCTCAATGTAAAGTTTTACGTGTGTTAAAAAAGAAAGAAGAAGAAGCTTGTAATGAAACTCTTTCAGTACATGTCTGATCATTCTCCAAACCAGCCAAAACTTGTTTGAGCTCTGTTTCTCTACTTACATTAGAGTTGGACACGAATTATCTTTCAGCCTGCAAGAACACAGCTTCATGACCATGGATGATATCTGTAGCTATGAACAATTTGTCTTAAATATTTCCACGGTTATTTGTTCATGTTTTGTCATTGAAAATATTTGTGGTACAATTTGCTTCGTATCCTGCAAAATGCTGTTCAGGGTTCGTTACTGGTGCATCATAGCCTCTGTGATGCAGGATTTTCAATTACAGCACCTAAATACTATGGCTTACAAGTTATGACAAATTTGAATAGGTTAGCCTCACTTGAAGTTGATTGGTCTACTTTACAAACCTACAAGATTACCTTTGAGAAAAAACAAAAATTACAGAACTGGTGAAACTGTCTAAATAACTCCAATTAGGACCAAGCCAAATAGACATGCCTGTAGAATTAGATTTTATTTTTTTTATAAACTTTTCAGGTGATATTTGCGTTGTCGTGCTTCTGCAGTTTCATATAATGGTTAACCCCACAATAACTTCAAGTGTACAGCAAAGATTTTGGATTAAAATCATCAAAGCTATATAATTAATGATATTCACTAGACTTAAACAAACCATTATTTATTCTTGATTTATTCGAAGATCATATGATGCTATATAAACATAAGTTTATCAGAAACAGGACTTTTCTTGCACAAAATAAATGCCCTGGCATATTCCCCGAATACACATATCATGCTGTTTCTAGTTAAGTTGAATTGGGTACTTAGGCTGTTTGCTTGGAAGAAAGAGCCCCCGGAATTTCTCTGATTCCGGTTGTTTCTGATTCTCGTCAAAAGTTGCGAAGATGTAAGTTTCAATCGGCTTTCCGGGCCTCTTTGTAGTGCCATTCTTCATTAGTTGAACCAGGTTTGTGCTGTAAATTCTTGCATTATCAATGTTGGTTTCTGGTCCTCCTCCAGCTGAGGGCCACCCGCTCTCTGATACAACAATCTCCAATGAACCTCCACCACCCCTCTCAAGTGCAGAGTAAAAAGCATCCGACATAGCAACAAAAAAATTAGGGTATTGAAACGGTGGATCCTGTACTATAACAGATGGATCATGTAAGGAAAGTGAGCATAATTATAAGAGGAACCTGCGTGTTTCCGGAATAACTGAAGTACGGGCAAATGTTTACGAGTAATAACGAATGGTTTGTGACCAAGAAGCTAATAACAGGGGCTACAAGCAGTGGTATTAAACCCGGTCCAGCCCGGCCGGTCAATCCAGGATTTGATGGCGGGACTGGTCCGAGTTTAATAAAAAACCAGCTGTGGTAACAGCCCGGTCAAACCCAGGCGACCAGGCAGGTCGACCCATGACCAGGGCGACTCGGGCAAACCTGGACAAAACCTGATATATTTTTTTTCAAATGTGGGATTTGAAACCCATTAGTATATATATACTCTATGTTCCCAAGAAAAAAGTCATATTTTTTTCATGTGGGATAAAAAAACATTTTGATTTAAATATTTCAACTTAAAAAAATAACATAGTATCTTTTTAATGTGAGATTTGAAATCCTTTTGTATATATACTCTATATTAAAAAAAAAATTATATTTTTTCAATGTGGGATAAAAAACTTTTTGGTTTAAATACTTTAACTTAAAAGTATAACATGGTATCTTCTCAATGTGAGATTTGAAGCCCTTTCGTATATATACTCTATTCTCCTATGAAAGAAGTTATGTTTTTTCAATGTGGGATTTGAAACCTATTAGTATATCTACTCTATGTTTTTTAAAAAAAGTTATGTTTTTTCAATGTGAAATAAAAAACTTTTTTGGTTTAAATACTTCAATTTAAAAGGTTAACATAATATCTTTTTAATGTGGAATAAAAAACTTTTTAAAATATTTTTTTAAACTTCATTGTTTACAATATGTATAACCTATATTTACATGAATTTTCAAATAAAATATTAAAACTTAATTTTTTAAAAATTTTTTAGGGTTGACCCATAAAACCCAAGACCCAGTCTCTTGGCCGGGTCAACCCCGGCCGGATTTAATAACTATGGCTACAAGTGATTGGCATGCTGGGTCGAATAGGCCACGTGAAGGAGGATACGATTCTCCAAGTGCACTAGCAATGGTAGCAGTAGTGACTTTGGTTCGATTCCTTAGACCAGCAGCAGAAATTGAATTATGAAGGTTTTGAAAGGCAGAGAAAAATGCTGAAGCAAATGGATCCGCCGGTTTCTCTTCATTTCCAACAGCAATATATCTGAACCTGACATTAGTGTATCATATCACATTGTTTTGCACCCGTGCATCTGCATTGTCTTGACTGGAAGCGAGGTTTGGAATGTCAATGTCTGGAACACCAAGGACGAGCTCGATGATGGAGCCTCCACCAGCTTGAAGAGTTGCTGGGTCTGGATCATAGATTCTTATTCTTTGTATATTGTACTGGTTGGAAAGAGCTATAACTTCTTGCGCAGGTGGTAATTAAATGTCACCTCCATAATCAATAAGCTCCCGTTTGAGCATCTGCAATACATTAAGAAATAAGTTAATCTGGAATACTGATATAGATTATTTGAGTTTAGGCATGAATTTTTGGCAAATGTAGAAGTGTACGTCCTTGATCGTGGTGGTGAGAACGCAAGCGTCCGTGGACGTGTTTGTGTGTGAGAGAGAGGAGGCCAGACCTGTTGTGCGCCGGCAACCCATTAGTAGCCCTGGAAGCAGAATTATGGAAATCATTGAAGAGGTTTTATGAGATGCACAGGATTTAGCCCAACACTTTCTCTTGGCTGCCCTTTTACAGAGACTTGAGATTTTCACTGAGGCCAATCCCACTCACCACCAACTTGTATTTTGGACAACGTATATACTGAAGACTTGGCAGAGAAAATGTACAGAAAGTAAACTGTATTGTATAATCTTTTTACCCACCAGGTACCAACAACTTGTATTTTGTTCTTTGAGTTTTTTTGAGAAGATACATATATTTTTATTTATTTATTTATTTATTTTCCTATTCATTGTTAATATGATTTTCTAGTTTTTTTTTTCCTTTCTAAATCAAGGTTTATAATAACCATTTTTACAATTGAGACTTGGATGGAAAGAATCCGTTTGTTTGCTGGAAAGTAGTTTCCTTTTGGAAAGTAAATTCCGGGGAAAGTGAATTCCAGGAAAGTGAATTCCGGGAAAGTATTTTCCGATATTTGGTAGTGTAATGGAAAATAAGTTGGAAAACACTTTCCAGTGTTTGGTTATGTCATGGAAAATGAGCTG
>Ga0325414_1002806_pt1 | contig 17882 bp, 5 predicted proteins | sample PopdelMetagenome_8_FD_206183 | JGI IMG/M metagenome (GOLD analysis project Ga0325414, IMG submission 206183) | Populus deltoides microbial communities from Bellville, Georgia, United States - Leaf-PdKOR-R3 | ecosystem: Host-associated > Plants > Phyllosphere > Phylloplane/Leaf | place: USA... | reverse complement strand
TAGACAATATAAAATTTATATAATATATATATATATATATATATATATATATATATATATATATATATATATATATATATATAAACTACCTAAAACCCCTCTATCTTATTAATTGCACTAATATTTTTTTATAAAGTATTTTTATCAAAATATTTTTTTCTTAGACAACATGCTATCATCATTAAAGCAAGTTTAAATAAAAAAAAAATAACATCTCATATATCTTTTTTTTAAAGCATATTGGAAAACATAAGAATAACAGCAAACAACTTTTCAGTAGTGCTATTAGACTGAGCTAGTGAATTAACCTTGAAATCTCTCTACTTGATTCCTAGTATAGCCTACTATCATAACTTATTTTTTACTTCTACTTTTAAAATAAATTTCTATAAAAGAGGGAAAATACAAAAATTTCTAAAACTATACATTTTCTATGCAATTCAGCTAATTTGCCACAATTTCATCATTTCTCTAGCCATTTTACTTGTTGTACTATTCATGTTAACAAATTTTTAAAATTTAAAATATTGAAAAAATTAAAAACAAAAGAAAAAAATCAATAAAAATACAAAGATTATTGAGCATGATGATAATTAAGGAAGGAAAGAGGAACCAAAATAAATATAAGGTTTTGGCTCCCTCTCTAAGCAATTAAGAGATAAGAGGATAATGATAGATAAAGTTAAAAAGAAAAAAAAAAGTGTTAGAGATGGCAGGAAAAAAAAGATAAGAAGGATTAAAAAATAAAAAAGGATATAAATGGAGCTTGGCCCTCAGCATGGAGAAGGGGGGTAAAATTTTAGAGAGAAAATATGCACACAAAAAAATATTCAATATGAAGACAAATTTTATGAGAAAAAAATAAAATGTTTTTGGAAAAAGAAAAAAAAGAAAACTAAAGAGATTTAGAGAGATTAAAAAATTATTGAAAAAAAATATTGAAAAAAACTTGAGATAGAAAATAAATTTGATAGAAAAGAGAGAGGGAGAGAGAGAGATATCTAGATTACATTGGTTCCTCTTTCTCTATAGACACCCATCGATGGTAGCCTACAGAACCACCATCAACGTTTGTAGCTACACTATTCATAGCTCACCCATCAGAATCTCACTCTCTCATCACCATTTTTCTTGCTTCTCACACATGACAACTTCTTTATTTTCATCATCTTCAACAGACCTAACACATCATTGAACACCACAACGTCAGCCACCGTTATCAACCCAAACTTCCTTACCAACAACCCTTTCCAGCACCAATGAACAACATTGGCTATCTGGAAAAAAGAGGTAGAGAGAAGACCGAGAGAGAGAGAGAGAGAGAGGGAGGGAGGGAGAATCAAAGCTTAGTTGGACCTAAACTTCATCTATATGTGATGCTGAAGCTCATCACTAGTGTAGGAAGGAAGACGAGGTGAAGCCATTCCAAATCCTAATAATAGTGGCACACGAGTCCACATGCTAGTAGTAAAGGTGGCACATTGGTCCACTTTCTGCCCCGATTCCAGTCTAATTCGAGATACTTCTAGTTAACTTTAATTGTTACAGAAGGTCAATTTCAAACCCTAAATTAAATTTTAAAAACTTTTCAATTTATTATTGATTTTTATGCATATTGTTGCAAAATATTTAAAGTGTTGGGGTCCTCACCATTGTGTTGCAACCCTAGGGGTATGAAGCTATCATGAATTTATTTTTTTGAGGTGGAATAAGGTTAGAATCAATATTCTATGATGGGGTTATAAGGATGGGTTGCAACAGGTTTATTTGAGGAGTAATTATTTAGTCTCATGATGAAATTTTATGTGTTGACATTGTTTTTGACTTGTTATACTATGTGTTAAATCACTTTAACACACAATTTTGTTTTGTATTAATGATCTTATTATTAATTAACCCATATAGGATAAATAAATTGTCATTGGATGTCATTCTAGGTGTCCATTATTAGGTAATAAAATCATTTAATACATTACATTATTGTGTTTAAAATATCTTCAAGATGTTTTTCCTTGCAATTTTAATGTCTATTAATGGTTTTATTATTCAGTGATCTTACCTAGGATAAATTAACCTTCATTGGGCATTGTACTAGGATATTGATTGATGGATACTAAAATTGCTTAATATATTTTATTATTGTGTTTAAAATGTTTTCATGATATTTTTTCTCATAGTTTTGTTGTGTATTAATCACTTTATTGTTCACAGTTCCTGTCTAGAATAGATGAATCATCATTAGACATTATCCAAGGGTATTGATTGGTGGATAATGAAATTGCTTAAAACTGTTATAACTTGATTTTGATCCGTTTTTCAATTACATTTTTACTATTTTTTTAAATATAAAAAGTTTTAAGAAAAATTTGTTCTTGATGTAATTTGGCCAATTCACGACCATTTCATGATTTTTAAAATTTTAGTTTATCATTTAATGAGTTTTCATTGTAATGTGATTATTTATTTTATTATTTTATCTAAAAAATATATAAAAAAAACACAAAATATAAAAATTTCCAAGGAAAATGCATTCTTGATGCAATTTTTTGTTTCATATATTTCATGATGTTAACCATTTTTCTTATCATTTTAACGAGTTTTAATCATAAATCTATTTTAGCCCCTACTTTGATCATTTTTTATGATTTTCTTTTAAATATAAAAATATGAAAATTTCCAAGATAAATGCGTTCTCAACACAAGTTGATGAAATCTCGACCATTTTGTAATTTTTTAACCTTTTTCATTTATTATTTTTGTGTTAATGAGTTTGAAAAGGTTGGGATATAATAAACGGTAGAGGATTTTGAAAAAAAGAATAAAAGACTTTTTTTTTTCTCATTTCCATAACAAAATCAAGAAACTCTTCCCTTCATTCCCTCACGTTATTTTCTCTTGGAAAAAAACCCTAAAAACACACCTTAATCTCCAAGTTTTTGCCTACAAAAGAAGCTAAAAAAGACACCCTTATAACCTTACTCTTGTTTCCAACATTACATAAAATACCAAGACTAAATCCTTGTATTATGTGGTTGCAAATTTGGTACAAATATGCAAGAAAAATTCATCCTTACACCTTTTTCCTTTTTATTCACATCATGCCAAGGAATAAGGCTTTATACCCTTTGTCTTATTGCAAGAACAATCCATAAAATCATAACCCTTTCATCCTATTTTGTAGCTGCAAGATCAAGCTAAAATAACACCATGTTATCCATGATTCGAACTAAAAAAAAACCTACCAAAGTCTTCTTTGAAGCCCTTTCATATTGCTAAGTTTTGTATGTTTTGTCACACAAAATGTGTTACTTTACCCTTTGTTTACATATGAAAAAATTAATATCCAAACCTCAAATTGAAGAAAAAACAACAAAAAGGATGTTACACATCATGCTAAGAAATTGTGCCATCATAACCCTTTTACAGCTACCAATAACAATACCTTTTTATTCTATTTTATATTTTTCAAACCAAGCAAAAACACCCATGCTTGTCCTTTAAAATCAGTTGCAACAAAACCCCAAAAAATTATCTTTAAAGTCATGGATCACATTACTGAGATGGGATAAAAAAAACTTGGTTGGCGTTATTGTATAAAGAGAGATAGATGAACAAGATTCTTGTGAAGAAATCAAAAGACAAGATTGAATGTTGAAGAAGCCTTTGGGTACTTCCTTGATGTTTATAAATGGAGTTGAAAGTGTTAAAAAAAAAAGAGTGTCAGGTTGTTTGGCTTCGACCCTTCCTACACATGACTACATGGAATTCACAAGGGAGAGAATAAAAAAAAGCAACTTGAAACAATAAAGGAAAAAAATAGAGAGATTAAGATAAAAACACGAATAAAGAATGAATTAAAAACAGAAATAAAAGGAAAGGAAATAAAGGAGATACATGAACTTAAAGGAGATAGATATCAACTAAAAAAGAATGGATTAAAAAATAAGTGAGAAAAACTTGAAAAGAGGAGAAGAAACTAAGAATAAAACAACAATATTCTAGCATTAACAACATCACCAAAGAATTATGGAGCTTCAATGGGAGAAAGCTTACAAGGGCTATCAAGAAGACCTGTAGAAAAAAGAAAAAGAAAAGCAACAGTATATATGTTGCAGCAACAACAACCTTGCTAGGTCTAGAGCAACAATTGTGCATCCCCATAATAGAAATAACAATAATAAGTTCGTAACAACAATAGTAATTTCATCGAGGTATGAGTTATCATCTTTTTTTAAGTTAATTGTGTTTGTTTATATCTCTTTTGCTTACTAGATGTTGAGTGCATCTCATTTTTAAAGATTAGAAGTTAAGAATGACAAAGAATGAAGGTTTTGTTTAGTGAAACTTGTGGTCTATACAATGTTCGTAAAGCTTTCCTTAACACTTAAATGTTAGAAAGCTTTTAACTTTGGTGTCATAACATGGTTTGGTTTTAAGGTGTTTTGGTCCTGATTTTGTTTGCTAAAAAGAGCAATAGCTTTACAGGTTACAAATCATGTCTAGTTTAGTTATACATAGCAAAGGTGACACTTTTCTTTAAGCTTTTATACATAAGTAATATAATAAGTAAGTAGTCTATAGATTCTAATTTTATTTTTGTATTTCTAAATTATGAAAATCACATGATTAATGAACTTGAACCCCTATTTGATTCATTTTTGTCCTATCTTCCCTCTGTGTGTGTGCGCGCGCGCGCGCATACTGAAAATAAAAAAATAAGTTGATGAGTTTTTGTCATGATGGTAAAGCTTTGATTAAATTTGTTTTTATCAGTTAGGTCAATGTGTATTTTATTTTTAAGGATCGATGTAGGCTTATCATGACATTTTAAATGAAAAACAAGGTCAATAATAAGTCCATAAATCTCCTTAGAGTAGGGACCAACATGGGTTGGGTGTAATATTCTACTCAACTTTTTATCTTTAAAAAATATATAATAATAGTAAGATACATACATAGCGCGCGCGCCCATACACATACACACATAGAGATATATATTATTGAGTTGTAAAAGTTTGAATTTAGGTCTCAACATCAATTTGACAAACATCCACCAATAATACGTGACTGCTAATAAGCACATAAAATAATATTTTAGATATTTAATGACATGCATGAAATAAATTTATGAGAAAACATATAGCTAAGCTAACCTTTTTTTAAAAAGGATATGATAAGGGTAATGTTTATCTTCTCTTAAGCATAACCAACCCTTACTCGAATCTTTGGAACAAATGTATATTTTAGAATTTTTAGTCTTTTTAAAGAATTAGGTGACGACTTTAATTTTTATATTTTCTCTTTTAATTTTGGAGATCCTATTTTCTTGTTAGATAGCGATAAATACATTATATTATTGTGTTTAAATTATTTGTAATATGTTTCTTTATAAGAAATAATAATCATTTTATTGTGTGAATTTAATTTTGGTCATTAAGATATCCTTTCTTGATATGGCAATTAAACTTGGGCTAACTTGGTGTAATTCTACAGGGTGTGAGCGGTGGTATTCGAGCCCACTCCAATCATTGTAATCTTGAAAAAGCTCATGGCTATCAATTTATCACCAACCTCTAAGGTACAACATCAAAAATCCAAGAGTGAGGATTGATTCTTGTTAGCAAGTCCAGGTCTCAAGTTTCAAATCACAGTTTTAGATCTTAGTAGTATTTTACCTTAAATAACAAACATACATATACTAGTTTAAGTAAGCTCTTAGCATTTAAGCACACTATGTACATTTATTATTAGAAACAAATGTGAAACAATTTACTTTAGATAGTATATATATGATGATTTTTATCTTTCTTATTACATAATTACCCATTATCTAGAACCTATAAATACCAGTTAGGGTTTTCTAGTTGTTGTAAAACTAGATAGCAAGTTATTTTTCTATTTTTTACATATAGTTCTCTAAGATGTCTTATGTATACCCAAATTATTTTTTCTGTTATATTCTTTTTACATATACTTCTCCAAGATATAATATGTGACATTTGAATTTCAGCTTAAATCATGTAAAGATTGACTTTTACATATTTTTTGTTTTGTTATTTTTTAGTCTTATAGACACACAAATTCCTGTCAAATTTTCTTCAACTTTCCTCCCAATGAGAGTATTTTGTAAAAGTAGTAGTTATTTAGTAGGGTTTGTTTCTCCTTTTCTTTAATTATTTTTTTCCATAAAAACTGGGCTTCTTAATTTGGGTAAGAATCAAATATTCTTAATAATTCAACATTTAATATTGAAACCTAATAGGAATACAAAATATTTCTTGTTTGTTAATGAAAACAAATTAAAAAGAAAAGTTTTACTGGAGTGGATTTGTCAAAGAATCATCTCAATTCAATAACTTAAATTGTTAGATGATGTCCCAAAGATATGATTTATATTATTTTCTAACACATCCTTTCAAGTGAAAGCCCTTTGGACTTGAAATTTGCACATATCTACACTACCTTGTGCTTAATTGTTTTTTTATCAAATAAATAGGATTGTAAAATTTAAACTCGTATCTGCTTGATTATTAAGGCTTTGATATCATGTCAAAGAACCATCTTAATTTAATAGCTTAAATTATTAGATAATATTTTAAAATATAATTTATATTATTTTTTTTACAGGGATTTGATGGAATTCAAACAAATTAATAAAAATAATTAACGAGGATTCGATATAATGTGCAACTTGCCATATGATTGTGACTTTTTCAGCCCTGCCTGCGAGTAGAAGAACAAGGATACTAGCAGCCGTAGAAGGAGCAGGATTTCCAAGTGGCTGCTATATATAGCCAAGTCAACCTTTTATTTGCAATCAAAATCTTGAACCTGTAACATGAATTTTCAAGGAATTCTTTTGCATGGAATTTCTTAGTCTTCGGCAATTAATACGGAGGGGTCATTTACAAAACAGGAGTAGCAAGTGCGTGACCCGTCACCATCACAAACTACAAAAATAACTATAGCCTTTAATGTATTTTTTGGTAAAATTGTATTTTTAAAAAAGTTTGTTTTAAAAAAAGTTTGTTTTTTTAATATTTTTTAAAAACTATACTACGCTAATATTAAAAATTTTAAAAATATCATTTTAATATATTTTTAAATAAAAAACATTTTAAAAAATAATCTCTAAATATAACACTAATAAATTAATACCCATATCCTCACGAGAGGCTGATTTATGCTCTACATATCATGTAGTCCTTTCCACCAGGGCCTGGCTATACCACTGGTTTGTTTTGGATGATATGTGACGCAACAAAAAATCTATATATTATATTTTCGAATTACATGCACTTTTTGATGGGATGGATAAAAAAAATAATTATTTTAAATATAATTTATATTATATGAAAAGATTTTATAGTGTTCAAGGTTACTTCTTATGACAGTATACGAAAGGCTTGTGAAGCCAAACTGATCTCTTGATGAATATGGGTCCATATTTCCTATTTAGAAATCACTTCCTCCATTTAATTTTGCATGAAATTTGATAGATTAGGTGAAAAGCTTCTCTTTTTTTTCTTCCTCGCATGTTCGATAAGAGAAAAGAAGTTGCATCAAACTTCTCCGAAACAAATTAGCATAAAACGTGAGCATAATTAAACTGGAAAAAAAAAATGATGGCATTGGCTTGGAAAGACAAAATTATGATGGTGGGTCTGTATTTTCCTCTCTAGTACTTAGCAATAACTGGAGGACTTGCAAGCAAATTTCACACCACAGGTTCATGTGATGGCCAGCTAAGAACTATAATGATTGAACCTGCAGGTTCTTATGGGAAAGGAAGAAATTTGTCCAAGACTTAAAGCCATAAATACATTTTTAAACCTTTTCTCTTTTGTGATTTCATGCATGTGAAAATTAGAAGAATTGGTTAATTTCATTTCAACCTCGGAAACACCCAAGAAGTTGGGGGGAACTAGAAGAAGAAAAGCAACATAAATAAAGTACATGCTTCCTAGTGAGGTCAATTTCTTGAATAACAAAAATCTGGCCGCATTTCTTGAAACTTTAAACTACAATTTGTTGCTGAATTCAAAAGAAGAGAAACAGAGCATTAAAAAATAACCCAAGTTTTGGTCTTGTGGTTGACTTTGGAGCCATTAAATTGAAGAAAATAGACCAAGATAAGGCCTGACCGTTTTTCACGTAACCAGGAAGCTTTTGAGCCTATACTTCCACAACGTGGAACCCATCTCTTATAGGAGAGCGAGTCATCACATTTGAGTGCAGGCTTCAACTAGATTCGTTGCTCACGCTTCCTACGAGAATGCATCTGATTTTCACAACATGTCTACCTTCGCAGATGAAAAAAAAACACATTTGGAGCTCCATGAACAAATTCTGTAAGACGAAAAAAAGGTGATGCATGGAGCAAAGCACATGAAAAACTTTGCGTTTCCACATGAAATGGCAAAAATAAAGACTGTTATTGCAAGACAAGATGGATCTTTGAATAACCCAGGGGTGTTAATAATTTGCAAATTTTAATTAACCAAATAAATATTAGAAATAATTTTTTAACGAGGGTGTGAAAAGGGACAAGAAAGCATATTCATGGTGAGCTTCTAGCTTTTTTTGGAGTGAATGGCTTGTCTTATTATATTGGTTAACTAAGTATTTTAAGAAGTTATCTTATTTTTATCCAAGCATATTTTGATTCAATTTTTTTTTATAAGAAATAAAAATTGGGTTATTAAAACAACCATTAGTAATTAATATAATAACATTGAGTATAAAAAGTTTAAACGAAGGGGCTATGTTCAATGTGTTGAGCGTATTTAATTAATTCATGAAGTTAATTATATATATATGGTGAAGCATTCGTACATGTTTTGCCGGAATTCTACCAAGGCCTCGCTATACCACTCTTTTGCTTTGGATGATATAACGCAGCAGAAAATATTTTCCTTTCATTTTTCAAATTTAATCTAAAATGAAATTTCATATGATTTAATATAACTATTCATTTTTAAAAGATTTAAAAAGTTAAATTTTAGTGATCTTAGCTCTCTATAATTGATACTGACTAATCACTTTATTTATCGATGAAACAAATCAAATATTAAGTTATTTGATTTAATATACTCACATCTTTTTTTAAAAGTTTTTTGTTTAATTTTTTTATGATATATTTATAAAATTAATTAATTATTAAACTCATTATTTTATATATAAATATATATATATAAAAGCACAAGATATGACGGGATGGCAAGAATCAACCTTATCATATTTAGTTATATGGGTTTTATCATCTCCATTTTAGAGAATAATTTTATTTAAAATTTAAGTTATTAGATAAAATTTTAAGAATTTACGTATTATATTTTTGAATAACATGCACTTCTTGATCGGATCGATAAAAAAACATTTATATTTTAATTAAAGAAATCGAGTAATAATTTGGATAATTATAATTTATGAATGTAGAGGAAAAGAAAAGGGACTATGAGAACTATACTGAAGAAACATGTGGCATAGAGTAAAACACCCATGTCCGTCACTATTCCAGCCCATTTGTTAATTGCAATTATATTCATATTAATTAGATATGCAAAATTAAAAGCATCGAATTTTACTATTGAATCATTACCAATTATTCACTTCTCGTGACAGTATACAAAAGGCTTGCGAAATCAAAGTGATCTCTAGTATTTATCTGAAGCTAATCGGCATAAAACTTAGCACTTAGATAGAGGGATCCATACAACAAGTTGTTGTTGGACTTGCAAGCAAATTTCACATCACAAGCTCGTAGCTGGCGGCCAGCTTTGGAGAAGAAAATTAGCACTTAGATGCCTTGACTCGGATGTGAGCTAAGAAATATAATTAATGATTGAACCTGGTTCTCATGGGAAAGGGAGAATTTAGTTAATGTGAAACCGGCAAGAAACAAGCTTATTGTAATATTTATCCTAAAATTGTGCGGTGGAGGTTATGTTATCTTTCAAAGACAAAGTCCACCTTACGAAAAACAAAATACATTCCGGCCGGGCCCTTGCCTTCTTGGTAATGATTAAAATGGCATATTCCCTAATTTCAGAAAAATCCACATTATAGACTTTCTTCCATCCGAGCCGGTGACGGTGTCATGGGAAAGAAGATCAGTTTTGGAGTTTTAGCCACTTCCTTTTTCTTTTTCTTTTTGGGTAAATGAGATTGGAATTTTTTTTTCTTTCAAAAACTAGAAAATCTAACACAAGCAAATTAGACAAGTTTCGGCAACACAACAAAATCACCTTGCCAAAGTAAAGAGTTCCATGTCAGAACAAGTTGAAGTGTGTGGACTTTAATGTAGGTTATGTCCCTAGGCTTGGTTATTCCTACAAAAACAAGTTCCATGTCAGAACAGAAACCTTCCGATGCTTTTGTTAGTTAATGTAGGAAGGAAAAAAAAATATACAAGAAAGAGGAATAAAGTGAGGAGCACAAGAAAAGTGTGTAAAGCGGAGAGTATGAGCAATGTGTGTTGTGAATAAATTAAAGGTTCTTGAATTCTTGAATGGCTTGAATTGAATGGATTGACCTGAATGTTTTATCTAGTGATCAAAGATAATTATAGACCTCGTTCATGTTTAGCTTACTTCGTGGAGAGTGGAGAGTAGATGTCTCATGATGTGTAGAGATACAAATGTCTTAGGGTGAGTGAAGTTGCAAGTGCCTTATGATAAGCAAATCAATGATGAAGATTGACCTCGTGGTGAGTTGAGAAGATGAATATAATTCGTGGAGAGATTGGTACTCATCATCAATTTATGTGCTAGATATGTTAATTGATGAGGAGGTTGATTTTTCTATTCTATAAAAAGAATTTGTATGTGCGGAGGTACGCAAATGGGTGGTGCTCATGTGTATGCTCATAGAGTTAATGTTCATGGAGGTATGCTTGCACTACGTACGATAGAATTTAGGCAAGAATATAATTTTCTAATAAATAAAACTATGTAACTTATGTGTAGTCAATTTTTGTATGCTTTTTCTTTAAATAAATAAAAAATCTTTCTCTAAAAAAGGTTGAGTTCTAAAATTTCATAAGGAACCATTATATATCATGATCTCTGGATTAATAGACTTAATTTAAAAAATTGTACTTATTGATTACTAACAGAGGCTAGTCATATTTTTTGTCATTTTGGTGTTGTTTGTTATGATCTCAACACAATTACATACTGTAAGAATGAAATTCTTTTGTTGACCTACAAAAAACACCATCATTAATACACATGACTAAGTAAAGTAAAAATAAATTGAACCTAAGCGTATCCATAACTAGTGCGATAGGTTTAGGAATAAGATTTTTTTAGGCTTAATTTGTGCTTTCTTATAAAACAAATCCCCTCGTATAGTAGGGGACTCTCTAATACTTAAGTTAGAAAACACAAAGAGAAATGTAATTTAAAAAGGGAAATAAATTGGAGTGTGTTTTGTGTGTTGGTATGTTAGTGTGATGCTTAATAAAGTTGTTACTTCTTTTTTTACACAATTAGAGGCTATATGGAAAGTAAGGACTAGGATTGCAAAACTATAACAAGAATAGAGTTGCAAACCTTTTACAAGAGTAAAGGGTATGATTACAAACCTACAATTAGGAGTAGTGATACCTACCGTCCATGAAGAAATCATGTCAAGTTGATTTACAAACCTATAGTTGGGAGTAGAGTTATGTACGCTCTATGAAGATATCATGTCAAGTTGTTTACTTTATGATTTATCACTTTGTAATTATCGCATAATATGAATAGTCTTAATAAACGCCTATATAGTAACAATAGACAGTGCCTGTTCTATAAAAGAGAGTCTGTGTAAGCATTCATAATAGGGAACAAGGTTTATGTGTGCATACAAAGGATAAGGATGGTGGTTACTTTCACTAAAACATATATCACCCTGTTAAGTTTTCTAATCTAATTACTAGTTTTCTTTTTCTTCAGGCTCGGTCAGGCCACCATAGCCCGGATAGACCTTGTCCCTTTTCTTCTTTTTCTTTTCTTTTTTCCTTTTCTCATTCTCACCCTTTTAAGCTTGGTTAAGCCACTAGAGGCCTGGTTAGGCCTTGCCCCTTTCGCTTCTCTATTCCTCCTTATCCTCTTCTTCTTTTCACTTTTTTAGGCTTGATTAGGCCATTATGGGTTTGATTGGGCCTTCCCCTCTCCTTTTCTTCTTCCTTTTTTCCTATTGTCTCCTTTTATTTTTAAATCGTTTTATATTACCCATCATTTGCCCTTCTTTTTATAAAATGCTTATATTCATTTTCAAAAAAAAAAATTTATATCCAAATTAAGAGTACACCTAATGTATATACAAGTTACATTTTTAATTAAGACCTATGGATATTTTTCATAAAAACCATTTTTATTGAGAATTTTATGGGAAAAAAATGATATGATGAATGTTGTTTTGAAAAGGTTATTGTATGAAGATATGAATACTTCATTTCAAGGAATAAAGATTTTGTATGGAGAATTTATTGAAGACATGGAAATAAATAATACAATGGAGGAAAATGTAAGGAGTTAATCGGAGAGATACTAATTTTTTTATTAAAAACTTCTAGATATTTTCTTATATAAGTGGAGATATAATTCTTAAAATTATATTATCTTGGGCAATGTGTTATTGGATGTGCCGACCTCTTTCCTTGTTTGTTCAAGTTCCTCATAAATTATTAAAGGTAACGTTTGACAATCAATCTCTCTATCTCCTTTTTTAGCATATAATAACCATTGGAATGGCGTTCGTTTTCATGAAAAATACCAAATTTATTGGGGTTAGATGTGTTCACATGCTATTTTTTTCCTTGATGACATCTGATGCCTTAGTACATGTAGCGGTTATAGGTGTGGTCATGACCTCATGGAATGTTAGTCGATCATGTGTAGACCCATTTGGATTCTTTTTAGATGCCCTGGGCCTATCAGGAGACCAATAAAACATGGTCACATTTGTTTTCTCTAAGCAAATATGATTTTCCATTACCTATTTATCTTTGACGAGAGTTTAGTTGAAAAGAGTAAATAATCATTCCCATATAGTATAGTTATAGGCCCTACTAATCAGGGTCTCGGTGGTGACAGGTTTGAGCAGGCCTTTCATATTGAGCATTTTCATGTTAAACCTTGTCAGATATGCTTTGGTGTTTTTATCTTCTTATTGTATATAAGTGAAGAGCTTAATTGTGCTCTTTTTAACCAGTATGCCTGTGTTATAGCGAATGATGAGTTTGACACAAATATCATAAAATTCAAGGATGAAGTTAAATTTTAGGCTATGGTACCACGTTAGAGAAAAGCCATAAAATATCTTTGAAATGATTTTGCATATAAAATCATTGTCTTGTGCTATAACCTTTAAGTTGTTTTATTTATTTTGTTCGTGTTTCATTGAGTCTATAAATCCACTATAGTCGTGTAAGTTTGATTTCATGGACATGTAATCATTAGAGAGAAAGGTGTGTAACACGTAATTACAAAGTGAAAAAGCTTTTAGTTAGGGAGGTATTTTTTTTTAAAAAAAAGTTCATATTATTATTGATATCATATTACATTTGGGTCTTTTTTTATAGGGAGTGCACGAGTAACATTAGAAGGGGATCAATAATGGTAGCCACTTCTATTATTATAACTTACTGATGTTTTGCTATTAAATATTTGGAATTAATGTATAGAGTGTGCAATTTGAGAACACTCTTCATTGCAGATGCAATTTATTCATAGGGTTAAAGTATGACTATTCTCGTGCTTACTTTCTTCCACTTCATTTTTCCCTGCTTCTGTAAGAAATTGGAACGTGCATTTGATAATGCATATAATGAAGTTAGTTGTTGTGTTGTTCATTAAAGGAGTGATAAAGATCAAAGCTATTCTTGTATGGCTAGAATGGCTTTAGAGAGCACTTTCATTTATTCCATGATTTGTCAAAGATTTGAAGGAGCTAACTTACTTGTGGTTAGGAGGTTGGTTCCTTTTTTATGTCCTAAAGTTTGAAATTCATCAGCCATGAAAAAAACAACTTTTAGTTATATGTGAAAAAGAAATGAACTAGCTTTTGTTTTAATTTTTACAGATGGCACCATTGACAAAGTAAAAAAAACACTTCAAATTAAACCTAGGCCTTTCCATATCTAGTGCAATGGGTTTAGGAATAAGATTTTTTTTTGTTTTGATATACATTTTCCTATCAAATATGTCATCTTTTAGAGTTAGGGACCTTCTGATGCTTTAGTTAGAAAACACAAAGAGAAATATAATGTAAAAAAGAAAAAAAAATAAAGAAATGTGTGTTTTATGTGTGATGCCTATATAAGTTTCTTTTTTGTACTTGGTGATAAATTAAATATTATGGTTGCAAACCTATTACCAAAATAAGGTTGTAAACTTGCTATGAGAGTAGAGAGTAGGATTATAAACCTATAGTTATGAGTAAGGTTGCATACTTTCTATGAAGAAATCATGTCAAGTTGTTTACTTTATAATATATCATAGTGTAATTATCATGTAAAATGAATGATGGTAGTGAGAGCCCATATTATAAAAAAGGCAATGCTTATTCTATAAAGAAGAATCCAAGTTAGCGTCTTCAATAGGGAATAAGGTCTATCTATGCATTAAGAGAATAAGGGCGATGGCTTTTAAGAAACATGGTATGACTTTTTGAAAACATATATCATATTGTTAAGTTTTTTTATCTGACTATTGTTTTTTCGAGCTTGGTTAGGCCATCCTAGCCTGGTTAGGCCTTCTCCCTCTTATTTCCTCTTATTTTCACCCTTTTGGGCTCACATGGGACACCATAGGCTTGGTCAGACCTTGCCCTTCTCCCTTCATTCTTGTCTCTTCTATTTCTCACCATTTCAAGCTTAATTAGGCTACCATAGGTCTGGTTGGGCCTTGCCCCTCTCCATTCTTTCTTCTCTCATTCTTTCATCTTCTCATCTCCTTCTTATCCATTTAGACTCGATTGGGACACCATGAGCCTAGTTTGTCCTTGACCTTCTCCCCTCCTCATTTTCTTATTTTCTTATTTCTTTCTCACCATTTCAAGCTCACTTAGGTCTTATCCCTCTCCCTTCCTTCTTCCTTTATTCCCTTTTTATGTTTTTTTTTCTATTTAGGGTGATATTATCTTGACCCATTAATAAAATAATTGTTGTTATCCTTTTTTTACCTTATAAGAAATCAAGAAAAGAAAAACAAATAGAAAAACAAAAACAAATTAAAATACAAGAGGATATACATTAAGAAAGCTTAGAAAATTGTTCAAGTTGGTGGTGAGAGACCAAAATAATAAGTGGAAAAGTTGGAGGACCAATATGTATAAGATTGGCAAAATTAACAACCCAATTTTGATTGACAAATGACCTATTTGGTGAAAATATTTTTATTTGGCGTAAAGAATTACAAATTCAGTTAGGTAAGGACTCAATGAGAATTTTAGAAATTTGATGGTCAATTAAGGGTCGAACTGAACAAATCAGAAACCAAAGACTAAGATGAAAATGGTGGTCTTCTTTAGGGCTAATGATTGAGTTTAGCATAGGTGAAAGTGCATGAAATTAAAAATTTAGGAAGCAACTACGGGTGCAATTAAAAGAAATTGGAAGAATATGGACTAAAATGAAATATGTTAGATCCCTAATTAAAAACCTTAATTTCTAGGTTTTAACCTAAACGACGCGTCGTTCAGCCACTGTTTAGCTTCTTCTTTGACAATTTTGGTTGATCAAGTAGGCATTTTCAGGTGAATAAATATGGCATTTCTAACTACCTCTGGAGTTGTAACAACTACCATTCAACTAAGAAACCCTTCTTCAAAGATCAGTTACTCCCATCAAACATTTATATATCATTTTCTTTAACAAATTCAACAACATCTTGACTCCGATCAATCATTATTGTATTTTCAAATTCTAAGCTAATCAGGTTAGCACTTTTAAATGAATGAATGTAAAGCTGCAGACCTCTAAATTGAATAAGGTTGGATCCAAACGAAAGGTGTGTACCCCCTCTACCAAGATCAAGTGGTCTTCAATTATGATGACATCAGAATTGCTCCAACGAAACCTTGAAAGTGGTAAACTTAGTCATCGATTGTTGTGATACTCATTTCATAAAACCACTAATCTTTTTCACGTGTTCACACTTCAAGCCTTATCAGTGGGTTCTTATCAAAGGTTGACCACGTTTCTCTCAAGATCAAAAGGTTAAAACAAGCTCCTTGGTCTCCAAGTTTGGAAAACCACAAAACCTCTTAAAAACAAAGTTTATTGCAAAACCACAATTGAAAAACCATAATAGGTACAGAGCTCACAACTGTGAAATGTGCTCTAGAACCCTCTCATTTTGATCAAATGGCTAAGCTTTTATCAATCTATGTTTGAACCTATCAAAAAACCTAGCAAAACCTTATAAATACCCCCTAGAAAATAAAAGCAAAAAGAAGAGAAAAAGGTGAGGAAAAGATTGATAAAGAAACTCTAAAGTGTGAAGGTTTAAGAGCCTAACATAAGGATTTCTTCAACTTTGAGAGAAAGTAAAAAACTCGAAAAAGAAGGATGATGCTCGATTATGTGTTTGGTTTGAGTGCTTATTTATTTTCTATTGGTATCTATGGATTGATCACGAGTTGAAATATAGTTAGAGCCCTTATGTGTCTTGAACTTATATTGAATGTCGTCAACATAAATTTCGTAACATTTTCTGATTTTTTTGATAGTCGACAATTAAAAGGAAATATTTTATCAATTTTTATTATATCTATAGCAACCACTGAAGCAGCTATCGGGCCGGCTATAGTTTTGTCAATTTATCGTAACAGAAAATCAATCCGTATCAATCAATTGAATTTGTTGAATAAGTGGTATTAATCATATAAAATATTTAAATTCATTAATTTGAATTGACATCTATAATACATAGCGTATCTGATAATGTTTACGAAAATGTATTGTTTGAGTTTGAAATGTATAAAACATTCACTTATCCTGGTAGTTGATATCCATAAGGCACATCTCTAGCCTGTTCTTTCAAATTTTATAGTGTTTTGAACATTTGTTGCATTATATTGTTTTTAGCTTTGATTTTGATTAATGCATAGAATGTCATTTTTTTCTTTGTTTGATCGTGTTTGATGTTATCTGTTAATGTTGGTGGATGTTTAGAATATGCTTGGATGTTTATATTAAATAAAATAAAATGATTTGGAAATATGGTTGTAGGATTGTTGATTTTTTTGGTTTGTTAATGTGTGTGTTCTTGGTTTTTAGGCATGGTTTGAGTTCAAAATGCTTAAAGAGTCAGTTCTGAATCGATATTTAATGTTTTGTAGGCTGTTTCAAGTTGGTAGTTTTGAAGTTTAGAGTCTCTTACATGATTTTGATGTTTTGATATTATTTATTAGTTTTTTTTATTCAAACATATTTAGTTATCGTTATGTAACTTGTTAGAATGAAGAAAACGTGTTTTAGAAGTAAAAAATACCAGTTTTGGAGGCTTGACAGTGTGTTGGGTTTCTGGGCTATTTCTAGTTTACTGAGCAGTGTTCTTCGTGTTTTTGAAAAAAAATATTGCATTACCTCCATGATTTGGACCAATTTTGGTCAAATTCTTTGCACATAATCCTTCATACAACTTCATTAGTTAATAATCTAGGGTTTATTTACGTCAAAAGCATGTTTTCAATAGGTTTTAATTATTTTCTTTAATTGTTTCAAATTCTTGAGTGAATAGAATTTGATCTTAAATGACATTTAATGTTGATTTAATTTAGCTATTCATTTTGAAATTCTTTTTATGATCTTAGCCCTCTGGAATTGATACCACCTAATGACTTTATTCATCAATGAAACTAGTTGATGCCCACATCTTTCTCTTAAGTTT
>Ga0325414_1002804_pt1 | contig 17884 bp, 6 predicted proteins | sample PopdelMetagenome_8_FD_206183 | JGI IMG/M metagenome (GOLD analysis project Ga0325414, IMG submission 206183) | Populus deltoides microbial communities from Bellville, Georgia, United States - Leaf-PdKOR-R3 | ecosystem: Host-associated > Plants > Phyllosphere > Phylloplane/Leaf | place: USA... | reverse complement strand
AGTTTTTACTTTTCTCTTTTCTTATACACGTGGATATTAAAAATTATAAATAACAATTGATTAATTAACAAACTATGTGACCCGTGCTCAAGTTAAGTATTTTTATTTTTCACCAAAGATTATATATATGCAGATTTTATCAACGTATTTTTGTAGTTTAAAAAATATAATAAATTAAAAAATTTGTGCATATATATAATCAAATAAACTAAAAATTATGTATACTAATCAATAAATAAATAAATCATTAATAACACCTGAAAACAAAACTTGAAAAACTGAAAGATAAATGGGAATCAAGATATTTAATCTTGAAAAATAGGACATTAAATTGATTGATTAAAAAATATAACATATAAGGTTACAAATATTAAAAATATCATCTGAAAATAAATATTTTTTATTTTAAAAAACATGGATTATCTATATAAAAGATAAAAACAAAATCATGGATAAACTATAAAAACCTCTCCAAAAATTAAACACATAGCAAAAACAAATCAAAGTTATATTTTATTATTTAAAAGAGGCCCTTAAAACAAAATAAATGAGATGAGGTTGTGTCTATTTTTTTTGTTTTTTGTTTTTTGTTTTTTAACCGGTCACGTCACTTTACTTCTTTTTAATTGTATTTTTAAAGTCATATTTTCATGATAACCATGTCAGATTCAAAGTAGACATGTCAGACCTAAGGTATGCCAGCAACAGACGACATGTCGCCTGCTGAGGTAGACGACATGCAGTCTACTCTGCCCAAATTTCGGCCATCATAATGGGAGGAAAATCAGGGTTTATACTCTTGTGACCTAAAAACCTGTCTGTAACCTTTTTTTTTTACCCAAAATACATTATAAAACACCTTAGAAATCATGAAAAAATCATTCATGACCTCAAAAAACCCAAGACACCGCCCAAAAAACCAAACTCAACCCGAAATCAAAAATCAACGGGAGCTCAAATTTATTTGTTAACGAACTTTTAAGGTACAAAAACACCTAATATAAACTCCTCGCATCAAATGGGACAATTTAACACAAAAAGCTCTTATTTTAGTGGCCTAAATCGGTGCAAACGACAAGTTTCTCTCTCTACTGTTGGAATTCGGCGACCTTTCTCCCTCTCATCTCTCAACCAGGGATAAAAAAACAAAAATAAACATCTATACCAAAATGGAATTGGAACAATTTCAAGGGACTGTAATTGTATAATTCACGTGATTGTTTAAGTTAGAGGACCAAAGTGAATGTTTTCAAAACTTATGGTACGTCACATATGTTTGTCATATTTTTCATTTTAGTCCATTTTTTCTAATCCCACCCTTTCATAAGAATTTGAAATCAGTTGCTCCTTAAATAAGACTTGATTGTCCAAAAACAAAGTTTAAGGACCAAACTAAAAAAAAAAATTTGCAGAGTAACTAATGTATAATGAAAATCCCACGCATTTTAGTATATAAGTAATTCAATGCAAGTCAAGTTTATATTTTATTTCATTGGATAACCACAAAAGGTTGATTTTAGTATAATGTTGAATTGCTACTACTCTTTTATACCTATTATACCATTACAATGAAACCTATTAAAACATCCTTATGTATTTAACAAATTTTCAATTATACCTTTCTTATAATATCCAAAAAAAAAATTACAACAGTTTGAAAATTCAAGCCCAACATTGATGCCTATTCTAATTTATCTAATTTTATCTCAACATATTTGTTTATTTATTTTTTGGGTTTCTAAGAGTCACACACACAAACTTTTCATGTACATGATTGTTTTTAAAAGTCACACAATTTTTTTATGCAAATTAGACATTAGTTTATACACCAATAAAATTGTTCGTCATCAATATTGTCACCATTGACATATAAGTCATAATAAATATAGTATGACACAATAACTAATGAAGCTATTATGACTAGCTAATGGTAACACATTAATTTCCCCATTAATGATGTCTTTTTTTTCCATAAATAAAAGGTCAAGGACTGGGTGTAGGGATAACAATGGGTACCTATAGATTAGGTTTTGTACTGTCTATACCCGAACTTCAAAGCCAAAATTACTATTCTAACCCAACCTAAACCTTATTGGTTTATTTCAAGATGTTATTTCCCCTATCCTTGTTGGTCTTTGTCAAGGCACACTCTAGCACAATTTTTGCCCCTTGATTTAGCTCACTAATGAACTTTAAAGTTAACAATCAGACAAAAGGTTTAGCCGAAGAAGGATAAAGAAAAGCTACATATATTCCATTTATATTCTTCAAAGAGAGTGAGGAATGAAAGTTATAGTTGGGATAGGAGCCCTATATATATATATATATATATATATATATATATATATATTCGGGTAGGTTATTATTTATGCCCAACTAGAAACTTGACCTTTTGCCTCCGAACTCGGTCAATTAAAAACAATTTCTACTAATTTAGATCAAGTAGGGTCAATATCCATTAGTTTCGAGTGAAATTGTTATCCATAACTGCATGTATTAATACACCCAGTCGCTAGGTAAGCCAAAACATTCACAACCAAACAAAGCTTCATTTAACTAATGAAAACCAGGCCTAACAACATACAATCCCATCATGGTTGTACAAAGCCAATCATAAAGCCATTCATATAAAATCATGTCATTTTAGCCATAACAATCAATCATAAAAGGTCATGTTATTCTAGACAAGTTATAGGTTATGGACTATTTATCTCTATACATTTATTTTCATATATTTCTTTACACACACACACACCATAACTCTCTTACACTTGCTAACTTAAGTATCAAATGGTCCTATATTTCAACATGGAACTTGTTTTATAGGAAAGATCATGAATTTATGGTTAAACTTAGTCACACTAATAGCCTAAAACACAACCATAAAAATTTCAATTTATGTCTGAAGTTTTTTCAAGACTTTATCAGTGGTGTTGCATGTGAAAACTTAAATAAAAGCTAGTTCATTCCCTATCACTCCTTACCAAAAGTTCTTTGATTAGTTAACGAAACTCAATGACAAAGGAGAATAATTGATCTCCCGACTACATGAACTCTATTAGGTCTCTATCAACTCTCTCATCAAGTGAAAGTGCTAAACAATGATATTCTAGCTATATGAGAGCAATTTTGCACTTTTCCATTCCATAAACAGGAAATACAAAACACAACTTCACTGTATGCATTAGGTGTATAAAGACAACTCCAGTTTCATGAATAAATAAAACAAAACAACATGCAAATTAGGCATGACACTCCAACTGTATAAATAAGTAGTTCTCGTTATACAGAACACTTCTCAATAAAATCTAGTCATAAACGTGGTTGTCATTATAAATCTTTTTCTGAGCCTCACTTTCATGCTCCCTATAGTAAAAGATTTAGAAACGATACTACACCTTTTAAGAATAAGAATGAACATTATTTCCACCATATAAGAGACTCTTCATTGTATCATTGTGTGTTATACACTCTTCTTTTCAAAGACTGTATCTTCGTAAATGTCAACATGACAAACCATGATATTTTTACAAATCTTATAGAGCAAATACAAAATGTTAAAGACACTATAGAGTTTGTAGCACAGAAGAGCGATGTTATATGCAATATTTCCCCTATAACTTTTGATGAATAAGCTAGGTTATAGTATCATAATCTTGAGCCTAACTCCATCTTTGAATTATATGGAAGGAGCATAATATTCTTTTCAAAAAATTTTTTGTAAAAAAGGAAATATTTAAAAATAAATAAACAAAAAAAAAAATCAAGTTATAAGACTCTTGATTCAAGGTCCAACACTAACTCAACAAACATCTATCAACCATAAATGACTTTTGAATAAACTTAAAAATAATTTTAATAGTTAATGACACATGTAAAATAAATTTAGGAGAAAACACATCATAAAGACAACATTTTCCTTAAAAGGATTCGATAATGATGATTTTGATTTTCCCTTAAGCATAACCAACCCCTTATTCATATCTCCAAAACTACTGTATATTTTAGGATTCTTAGTTTCCTTAAAGAACTAAGTGGCGACTCCATTTTTCATACTTTTCCTTTTAATTTCCCATGTTCTCGTATTCATGTCACATGCGACATCAAAAACCACAAACACACAATTTCATTCACACGAGTTTTTCTATGCATGCACAACTTTTTTAATTCAGGGTAAACACCATTTTCTATACTAATGATATTATCTATCATCAGTATTTTCACCAATGGCATGCATGACACAGTAACCAATAAAGTCACCATGGCTAGCCCATGGTAGCATATTAATTTCTCCACCAATGATACATCTCATTCTCAATTAAGAAAGTTCACGAATTCGATGTATAAAAACACCCAATCACCAAGTAAGACAAGACGTTCACAACTAGACAGCTTCACTTAGTCATTGAAAGCCAAACCTAACAACATACAAATCCATATTGGTAGTATAAAGTCAATCATAAAGTCATCCCTACAAAACCATGCAATTCTATGCTATAATAGTCAGCCATACCATTCTAGGCTAGCTCTAAGCTATAGACTATTTCTCTTCATACAAATCTTTTCGTGTATTTTTTTAAACACACACCATATCTTTTTTACACTTACTAACTTAAGCATTAGATGATCACATGTTTCAATAGAGGACTTAATTTGCAGGAAAACTCATGGACTCACGGTCAAGCCCAGTCACACAACAACCCGTGCCTCGGCTATAGAAAACCCAATTTTTATCCGACTTCATTATTTTCTATAAAAAAAAATTGGTTATAATTTTTATTTTGTTCTATTCTCTAATATACTTCTCTATAAACTAATTTTGTTAATATCAAATAGTTACATGCACAATATATAAAAAATTTAAATATAAATTAACAAAAACACCCATCGATAAAATTCTAGAAAAAATATATCTTGGTTCAAGAATCCAAGCATAGCCAATCTTGGTTACATGTTAAAACTATCTTGTACAGTCTATGTAAACATTATTTTTTTTTTGTTTGTTTAAAATATCAATTTCTATTGTTTTAAAAGAATATTTTTATCTTTTCATATTAAAATTATCATAAGAATAAAATTATAATTATAATTAATTAGAGGGACCCTGTGAAGTTGATGTAATAACCTTGGGAGGGAAAGGGAGGGCAGAAGTTCGATCATTGCACAAGCACCTCTCGACAACAAACATGCCACTTTACAGAGTCTGTCATGATTATCTAACCGAGAAAGAGAGCACAAAGGAGCCTGAGGTTTTGGTCAGGTTAGGGGTGCTCCACTTTGGACCATTTGATCATCTGTCAGATGATGATGATGGTGATTGATGCCTTTAGCATCTAACTTCTGGAACCCACTTGACAGGAGTCTTACAGCTTTGTTAAAAAACAAGATGCTTGTTGCTGGGTTTTCAACTGAGATTTTTGCAACTCGGGTTTGAGATTAAAAGATTTAAATTATTTTTTGTGATTTTAAATTTAAATTTTATGGTTATTAATATAATAATCATTTAAAGTTTATATAATCATTAATTTTAAAACTCGTAAAATTAATTGAAATATACACAAATTAATCCGAACATTTACATTAATAATAATAAATAAAAAAGCATGTTGCTTCAGTAGGCCACAGTGATGGTTTCTGCTCCGCATCCGAAAAAAACTATCTAATAAGAAGTGTTTTTTTATGTTACAGTAGTGGATTTTTTGAAATGGTAATTTCATCCTCAATTCCTTACACTCAAACAACAAACAGTTCCTACCATATAATAAATAAAATAATTGGATGTTTTTCAACGTCGTGATTCAACCCATCGTATTTTTTAAAGTTTTTGAGTTTTTCTAATTTTAAATTATTTTAAGTATTTTTTGAGTTATTTTAATATACTGATATTAAAAATAAATTTTTAAAAATAAAAAAATACATTATTTTAATATATTTTTAAATAAAAAATATTCTAAAACTATTTGTTATGATACCATTACTCATTCAATATTATCGGGTTTTTAGCAACTCCAATGAATATTGCAAATTTATTGGCAACATGAGTGTGTATTTAGAACAGCAACAATAAAAGCATTATTTTATGAAATTTTGAAAAAAATACTTTTTAAAAATTAATTTTTTGTATATTTTTAAATTATTTTAATGTATTGATGTTAAAAATAAATTTTAAAAAATTAATAAAATATTATTTTATTACATTTAAAAATAAAATAACACTTCAAAAAATAATATATACTACACCACGTTATCGAACACCCCCTGTATATGCAAGTCAAGACAGACGGACAAGGCAAGACAAGTTTCTTCTCACCAAGACAATACAATATAAGGCAAGATGGTTTCAAACTTATTCAAGAAAAATAAGATTTACCAGACAAGATAAATGGCCAGACATCTTGTCACGATGTAGATAAATATAATATAATTAAAAAGTTAAATATCTCGGAAGCTATGTGTTTTTATCTGTGTGGTCATCATTTGTCTATCACAATAAATATAATCGTATTATAATATTTATTATTACCCAAATCAATCCAAAAAATTATATCTCAATCCAAAAAATTATATCTCAATCTTTTTATTTTATTTTATTAATATAGATATTTCAATTAACTTACGCGTATTTCAATTAATTCTATATATTTTAAAATTAATAAACATGTAAATCTCTGGTGATTATCATATTAGTAATTATAAGATTCGAGGAAATAAATTTCTTGATCCCAAATCACTGGAACTCATATTATATGGTGAACTTTTTATTTCTCTACTTGTGCTCCTGGGAGTAGGACAATTTAATTTATTTTGTAGTTTTATATTAACACCGTTTTATTCAATTTAACACCAAAAATTCCACTAATCTTTGTTATTAGTCTCTGAAAGAGCCGAATCTCCCGGCAAGCACTCACTATTATTTTATTGTTTGCTAGAAAATGATGTGGTGACAGATTTCGAGACAAACAGATATTTTATATCATTTTAATATTTCTTCTTTGTTTTTTATTGCCATATTCTCCTGACAAATCATGCAGGGGGAAAAAGGCACTTAAAAAGGCACAAATACAAACAAAAGCTTTTTTTAAAAAAAAACTACTTTTATTTTTCTCGAGGAACAAACAGAAGCTCTTTTATTTGTTTAGTAAAAGCTTTGAAAGAACGTGATTACTGTTATGATGATGTCTCAAAAATATATGTACTTTGGAGGGAAGGTTTTTGTTTTGTACAATTAATTAATTTTTGGGTTTTGATAATCTGATATAATTTTTTTTTAGCCCCGGGGTGCAAGGTGCATGCTCGTTGGTGCAGGGTAAGTCAAGATATTTGATGTTTAATACCTTTTAAAATTATCTTTTATTAACTTTTAAATAAATATTTTTTTTAAAAAAAATTATGATATTTTAAAGAGATTCTAAAAATAAATATACAGTAAAATATAAAAATTAAAAACTTGAAACTTGAATGATTCATCATGTATTTGTAATGTATAAGTCCTATCTCTTTATAAAGATGAGAAACTAAAGTATAATTTTGCCCGTCAGTTTTAATAAGAGAAAATATCCTTAATATATGCATCAAAACTTATGGAAATATATTGGGCCTTTATAGAACTTTTACGCATTATCTCTTATACAACATTAATTTTGATGAAAATATAAAAGGTCTTCAGATAACTTTTACACATTATCTCTTACACAACATTAATATTGATGAAAATATAATAAGTTATTAGAAGACTTTTATATACTCAATGATATATGAAGGATATTATCTAAAATATAGTTGAGCTCATGGGGGTTGGGCTCTTCTCCTAAACTGAATCCACGAGAGATGAGTTTTTTAACTAGGTTGAGCCCATGACATTGAATTCTTATATAAGGCTGAGCCTATTAGGGTTGGGCTTTATTTTTAGGTCAAGTCCATAAGAGCTGGGTCTGGACATGTTGCTAGAGACCACAAGTTTTTGAGCATTCAATAGGTTTTTTAAAGCTGTTAATGGTAGTCAGATTTTAGACAATAACATGTGACGTTTGCCTTTTGTTTTCTAAGAAAAAGGGTGAACAAGCTTTATAAAAAGATAAAATAAATAAACAAGGTCTAGGCACGTGAACTTGCCCAAGGCCAATATGATTGGGCTGGATTTCTTTTGGGACTTTTTTCATTATTGTTATTTTATTTTAATTTTATTATTTAATATTGTGTTTTTATTGAAGGCTTTTTTAATTTCATCCTTCAAGATTTGATTAATTTTTAATTACTCTTCATGATTTGTTTGAGTATGCTTTTTATGAGGGTATTGTGATCTCAAATAAACGTAACGATATTTGGTTGGTGCTTGATTTTTTTTTTCAATTTTATCCTTCTATATTGGGTTTTTATTGAATTTTTTGACTTTTTTAAATTTATTCTTCAAAATTTGATTTATTCTTAACTAGTCTTCATAATTTATTTTAATTTTCTTTTATGAAGTTACTGTGGTTTCAAATAAATATCGCGTCATTTTGTTAATACTTGATTTTATGAGCGTTTATTTTTTATCATATAATTAAGTAAAAAATAATTAAATTATATCAAACCCACTAGAGTCCATGACTGATTGAGTCATGAATTTGGCCGGCTAAGCTGCAAAGACTGATCGATCCAATGTTTTTTTTATTTATAGAAAATGCTATCTTGATTTTTTTTAAAAAGCTAAATCATGGTTTTACTTGTCATTCATGTTATTTTTGTACCCAACAAGCCTAATGACACAAAATTTAATTTAAAACTAGAGTTAAAAAAAGTCATGTTGAAAGTTTTCAAAATTGATCTAGATTAATTTTAATGACAATGACAAAATATTCTTGGTAACTTATACAATCCATTTTACATTCAAATTATTTTTTTGGTAGAACCTGCAGCAAAGCGTATGTAGTAATCTAATATTTCTAAAGTAAATGAAAATATTTTTTTTTGAATTTTTTTTTTCATTTGTGCAAACTAATGAATAGAGCACATCGTAAACTCTGTTTTTAAAAAGGAGAGTATAATTTGGTTAAAAAATGTATTTTTCAATGTGGACTTAGGAGTAGAAAAACCCTTTGCGCTTCCGGCCTCTCGTGCACGCGGCGCGTCGTGCACAAACACCGAGAACCTTTGTTAATATTTTCTTCCTCTGCAAGAAAGAACTTTCCAGTTTCTATGAAAAGAAGAAGTTTTTTATTTTGATTATTTCTGTGAAAAGCATACAATTAATAAAGGAGAAAGGGCTTGTTTTTCCAGTGAACCCAGTCCACATATCAGAGGTACCCTTAAGAGCAGGCCTAAGCCCAATCCACATAACAAATGGAGCTCAAAAGCAGGCCTCAACGCATTCTTTTTCTAGGCACTAAAAGCAACTCTACACCAATATTGGTGGGTCTAAAATTCAAATTCGGGTCAAGTTTAGGAATTTGAAGCTTGTGCTTCTCCGTGTGTATTTATTTTTGTATTTTCAAAATATTATTTTTTATTTTAAATAATTTTTCAAGTATTTTTAAGTTATTTTGATGCGTTGTATTAAAAATATAATTTTAAATAAAAAACAATAACTTAAAACACGAGAGGCAAGGAATGTCAATTTCATCTTGCGTAATACCATACGCATGCACATGAGAAAAGACGGGCCCTAGTCATTCGCACTACCACAAAAAAAAAAAAAAAAAACAGGTAAGGTTAAAGATTAAAATAACTCAATGCCAAAGCAATGTTAGATAGGAAGCAAGCAGTGGCCAAGCATTTATTTCATGTCGCATGTCTCCTGTGTTGTGTTCTGTTGAGTCATATTCATCACAGTCCACAGAATTTGGGTTGTTGAACAGATTGACGAGCAATTTCGACCGTGAACCCCGCATTTAGAATTTTTACCAAACTTTTATTAACACTGCTAGCATTTAAAAAAAAAGAAAGTAATAGAGACTCGAGAGTTGGGCTAAACCTCAATTAATTTTATAATATGATGAAGAGTAAAATAAAAAAATATTGGACTAGGTTAGACTAGGTTAACACACGAAATTCATGACTTAATACATGAGATTAAAATAAACTTATAGAAGGATAAAAACTTAAAAAATCAATTATAAAAAATCTGTCAAGCCAGTGACTCGAAAGGTTAACAAAATCCCAATAAATAAAATTATCTAAAATACTGATGAATGCAATTGAAAAAAATGACTCAATTAAGAGAATGATATAAAATATTGAGGGATGTGATTAAAAAGATAATTTAATTAAGAGAATGATCAATAAAAAAATTAACAATAAAAAGAATAATGATTAAATCTAAAAGGCAAAAATATAAAATAAAATGAGGGTTAAATTGAAATAAAATTCCAATTCTATGAATTATTTAAAATAAAAAATAGTGATAAAAAGAACATGGACTAAATTTGAAAGAAGAAAAAAATCAAAAGATTGCCTTGAAAATTTACAGGGGAAAGCTCTGAAATTGAGAAGAAGAGAGAAAAGAAGGAACACAACAAAAAAAGAAATGACAACCAAAGCAAAACTTGATATTTTTTTGGTACACACGCAACCTATTAATGGAGGCGACATCATAAGGAATAAAACACCACTGTGGAAGCCGAATCTTGGCCACCGAACAACGCCATACATGTTGGATAGAGATCACAGGAGCATTCACATGCATTTACATAAGTGTCATGCATGTCCACATAAATGCCACAAGTAACCGATTTTTTAAATTAATTAATATTTTATGTATGTCTAAATACTAAATTGTCCCTGATTAGACTTGATAATCACAAAAAAAACCAAATGGAAAAGCCATTAAAACCCCTTGACCCAAGGCAAAAACAAATTTAATTGAAAGATATTTAAGTTGTTTTACTGTACATTTGAAATGAAAAACATAAAAAATACCTCTCCTTTCCAACGCACGACCTTTTGTCTCTAAGAGCATACCAATCATTTTACTGTGTAAATAAATACAAAAAATCTATTATACACTTGCTCCGAAGACCAACTATGTTATGTTTGTAATTAAGGGAAAAATCATCAGTTTACTATTTCAATCCATAGTGTTAACAAATCTAGAGCAACAATAAAAAATGCTACAGTAATTCTACTACCCATTTTAGTTTCTTTTAATAAGACATGCTTAGGATCTTTTCAAGGATTGAACACACAAAAATTCTTTTTAAAAACACATTAATATTAATGATTAACAATAACCATTAAAAAAATAATAGGAAAAACATTTGTTTGTTTGCTCATGGCATTTTTTTTCCTTTTTGCTATGTGGAACTCTTCATTTTCTGTACTTTGATCAATAAGCTTTATTTCTTTATTTTTTATCCATTGCTAGTCTTATGTTTTGGGATTTGTTTTGATTTACATGCTATTGCATGTGCAATTTAAAAACATTGTTTTCGTAAAATAATAAAGCTTGCTATTTTATATACAATTATAGGGTACAATTAAAAAAATATTTAAAAAGGTTGTTTTTTCTATTTTACCGTTCAAAGAGGCACATCTTTCCACACTTTGGTCCCTATTGTTTTTTAAAGTTTACATTTCAATCATAAAACCTTATTTCTTTTTCATTTCAGTCCCTAATAATTAATAGAAGATAGATAAAACTATCAGAAATGAAAATGAGAAAGAAAAACTTTTGATATGCCATATTTCATCGGAAAAAAAGACAAATCTCAGTGTCTATTAGTTTGTTTGGATGCTAAAAGTTCAATGAAGGTGTTTTGAGTCTCTAATCATGTTGGAAAAAAAGGATTAGAGTTCGAAAAGTTTGATTTGATTTTTAGTTTTAAGCTAATCAAAGTGTGTTTTGGCCTTGAAAATAAAGTTAAGGAGGTTTTTTTAGGTGAAAATATTGAAAATTAGGTTTTAGAGGTCCAAAAACTCGAATCCTGATTTTTAGATCATCAAAGGTATAAAAAATTGTCGCAATTGGTGTCGGATCATCTAGTTCTTTAAAAGAATGAAAAACCAGGTGCCTAGCTCTTCCCTGTCAGGTTTAGATGCATATGACTTTTTTTTTAAGAATATTGAAATTGAGCTTGACGCTTTTGACCTTCATTTTTTTTTATATTTTAAAATAAAATCCTATTTAGATAGATAAATACAATGATATTTTAAAAAAAATCATTCAATTATGCAATGGTTTTTTAACATAAGATTAGAGCTTTTTATAGTATGATTATATAAGAAACTTTATGAACAATATTTTCAAAAAAATAGCTAATGAATATTTGATTACAATAAATATAATTTTGGTTATTGTTTTATTGATTTCTTATATTATTTTCCCAAGTTAAATATTCTTTTATTTTTTCATACAATCATATAAAAATAGTCAAAAAATTACTTTTTGTTTCATGCTTCTAATACAGAAAAGCTCTTTTTTTTTTTTTTTTGTCAAGATAGAAAAAGAAACAAATGAATAACAATGAGGAAGCCTTCGCTGAAAAAATACATTTTTTCTCTTGAATTTAAATCATTTGATTTTTAATGAATATTTATTTTGATTGCTTTAAGTTTTTATTTAAATATCTATATTGTTAATTAAAAAAGTTATGGTTTCATCAAGATAAAATAAATAAATAAATAAGAAAATTTATTTTTTTTATAGAAGAAATACAATCTTATTCGAGAATTTAAATAATTGAATTTATTATAAGATGTTGGGGTAGGCGAACACTAAGATGGAATAAGACAACCAATATGTCCAATGTCCCTATTGCAATATGATGAAAGGCTATTCCTTCAATAACAAAAAAGATATTTAAATAATTGAATTTATTATAAGTATTCAATTTAATAATTATATAATTAAATAAAAATAAGTTTTTAGAATGATCTCAGAACATCACTCGGGTAGAAAAAAATAGTGAATGCTAAATGAATTGTATCCATATCTTGTCGAATTGCAAAAAAAATTGTATTTGTCAAAGAACCATCTCAACCCAATAACTTAAGTTATTAGGTAAGGTTCTATAATATAATTTATATTATTCTCTAATACACTCTCTCATGTGAAACTTGCACATGCTCACACTACATTGTGCTTAATATTTTATCAAATAAATAAGGATGGTGAGATTCGAACTCATGACCGCTTGATCATCAAGACTCTGATACCATATCAAAGAACTATCTCACTGATGACCATTTTTTCTTTTTTCCCCTTTATTTCTCTCTCCTATCCTGATAAATACACTATGATCCTCATTGCTATTTTTTTTTTAAATTCAGATCTTTTAATTTTGATTGCTGTTTTTTAGTCATTTTTTTCTTTTGTTGAAGTTTTATTTATTTTTAATTTAACTTTTGATTTTTAATTTGTATATATAAGGTATTTCGATTCAGTCCTTCTACCTTTAATTTCTTATTTTTTTCTTTTCTCTTTTGTTAAGGATTTTATGTCTTTCAATTTTATCCTTAAAATCAAGTTTATAATTTTTGTTTTTTTTAAAGCTAATAATGATTTCAATTTGATCTATTTTTTTATTTGTGTATTCCAATTTATCTCTGGATATTAGGTTTTAATTTGTTTGTCTTGAAATACTTTTTTCAATATTTTTTTCATTATGTATGTGTTATATTTAACACCGAGATACTTTAATATTGAGAATTTTAATACTAATAATAAAACCAAAACATTTGCTTAAACAATTTTAACAACATTGTTGTTTAATTATAAAACTGAAAACAAAATTAATCAGCTACATGAATATCTTAAGTAATTAAGAGAACAAATTTTTCAATGTAGCAATTAGAAAGTCTTGTTGCACCAATTAATTTTTATTAAAATTAATTTCAGCACTTTCTAGTCTAGTTAACCACTATTTAATATAATTGTGCTATGATATGGATAGGATTTAAATTTAATTTGTAATGTAAAAGAAGAAGCACATAAACATTGTGGATGTGTTTTTAAGTATGAAAAAAATTTATTAATTGAAAACTAAAATGATAATGTCTACATTTTATAAAATATATTGTAAAATATGTGGAAAAAATATAAAAAGAGTTGTTAATGCTAATTAAAAACTAAAGTAGGAAGTTGTTTTTCATTATAAGAAGCAAAAGATAGATGAACATGTAAATATTTAATTTAATGTTTATGTAATTTTTTTAATTTTTTATTCAATTATAAAATAATTTAAATGGATATTTGTGAGAAAGACAAAGATTTGAATTCAAGAGAAAAATGTATTTTTTTTAGTCAAAATTATATATATTTTTGTTAGTGTACTGTTTTTATTTTAAAAGAAACATATCTCTATTATTAGTAATATATTTGTTGAATCAAAATTTCTTTTCTTATTCATGCATTTTTTCTGAGAAAAATATTTTTCTATTAAAATATTGTTTATAAAATTAAAACTTATTATAATTTTAAAAGCAAGCTGAAATAAAAAAAAAGCATAAATCAAAAACTTCTATACAAATTTGTAAAAAATATAAGAATAATAAATGCGAGAAAGTTTATGTAAGAAATTTACAATAAAAAATAGATATTTTATTCATATTGAATGTTAATGAGAATTTGTTTTCAAGAAAAAAAAGCATATTAGGTTTATTTATAATTATTTTTATGGTAATTGTTTATATTATTTAAATCCTATTCCAATAAATTTATTCAAAGTGAATGTTATTATAATATTAAAAAAAATCAAACAAATTTTTTTTCAAAGGCCATTTTAAACACAAAGCCAAGTGTGCTTAAGTTGAAGGATAAATATATGTGTCTAGCCTAAAATTATAAATTATGGTGGGCTTGAAAACTAGGCTAGGCTCAAATGTCTGATTTTTTTTAATTTACAAATAAGATGTGTGTCCAACCTTAAATATAATATTTTCAAAATAGCATGAATGATGCATCATTCTGCTTGGGCAGACAACGCGTGTCCACTTGCAACATTTGTTAGGATAAAAGTTATTGGATTCTGAAAATCATTTTTAACCTAAAAATATGGTAAAACCTTATAAACCTCTAAAACCCAATTTTAAACCATAAAACACCTTTTAATTGGATAAGAAATGTAAAATCAAATCATATTAAAAATTTTGTTGAGTTATGATCTACCTTGTTGGGAATTATTGAAGATATCAACCACCTCCATTGAATTCATCTTTTAAAAATGAATCTATATATATCAAAATCATAATTACTTGTGGATGGAATTTGACTATTTGAGAGCTTTTGTTTTTCTTTTTTGATGATTTGTTTCTCTCCTTTAGAGACATCTAAATACTACAATTAAAACAAACAAACAAATTTAACGATCGAATTGTAAAAAACTAAAAAAAAATAGGGATTGAATTTTAGAAGTTAAAAATTAAGGGACCAAATTGAACTCTTTCATTCCATTTAAACAATATAAGCATGATGAGGTTATATTATTTTTTAAATGTTGTTTTTGGTTCTAATATTTTGAGTTTTTTAAAAACAACCTAAAATTCAATATTGTAAAGTTGGTCTTTAATTTAATGTTGGATTATTAAATAATGTATTAGGAATGCAATAACATGCAAATTGAAATATATAACATCATATAGAATCATGTAAACATAAGTTGCAAGGAATTAATTGAAAAGCTATAAGTTAAACAAAGTCTAATTATCAATAAAGCCTTAAGATTGTTGTCTAAATTATACTAGATGAATTAGACAATTGAGCTTGTATATTTTGTTTATAATCATGTATTATTATAAGAACATGGTAAACTTGCAATCATTACAAAATGACAACATGCTTACTAAAAGAATATATAAACTTGTATAAAAAATTAAAACACAATCTTAACATGCATACTAATTATATTTAAAGAAAAACTCGTGTAAGATATTTGTTAAATCACTCGTAAATATGTAAAGTTATTGTTATCAAGTATTAATTCTTTGTCTTTAAAGCTTTATTTCTCTTTACTTGGTGTAAAAGTTTTGATCTTAATAACTCTTTCAGGATTCCGCCAACACTGTCTTGTTTAAATACTCTCCTAAATAAGGTCTAATGAACTTAAAAGAATTATAACTCAATAATCTATTTACAAAATGAAACCTAAGCTCTAAATTAGAAAGAAAACAAAAAGTATAAATAGATCTTAAAATAGGAAGGGGTATGCAGAAAATCAGTTGGAGAAGAGTAAATTCTTAGCAGGAATTATATTAAAAACAATATAGAAAAACCAACTAGAAACACCTTTTTAGCCCCTTTTTATGAAAAAAAATTTAAGAACCAAAATTGATAATATTCTATTCATTATTGCTTTGATTACTCTATGTAAGACCATAATTAAATCTAAATATTTTTTAGCTGAAAAAACTTTTTAGGTTTTGAAGAAACTATTTTGAAAAAAATTGATCAGATTCTTATATTCACGAGCTAGACAAATAAATGGGCTGGAAGAAATAAGTCTATATGGTTCGTACCCAAGCCCAAATTTAAGCTAGAAAAAAAATAATCCATTGTAGCTTAATTTTTTTTTTTTATAGTGAACTAAAATCTAGGTCTGAGCATGAGCTCAGCCAAGCCGGGCCGCACATGCATATATACGAGTTTAAGCCCAATCTCACTTTACTTAGACCTCTAGGTTCTCAAAGCTTGGGTGTGAAAATTTGTTTCTTTTCCATGTTGTATAAAGTTTTTAGAGGGTTTAAGTTTCTCCAAGACATACCAACTAAGAGTTATTTGAGATTATTTTTTCATTCATTCATAATTTATTTAAATTCCAATAAAATTTTAATTCAAAAAGTGAGTAACTTCACTTTTAATTTGGTATCAAATGTGCCCATTAACCATGCATTAAACAAGTTTTCCAATAACCTCAACGCAATTCCTTAAATTAAAGCATTGTAGTAGATCTCAACTCAATCCTCAATGTTTTGCAATTGAATCTCAGACCTAATCCCAATTTATATCATGGATGTTTCGGACCTGGTCTTTAGACACCTTAGATCTTATCCAAGTTGAACGTCGAGTGATTCGAACTAATTATTGAACTCCTCATACTTGTTCTTAGCCTTAACATTGCATGACTCAAACCATGTCTCGATTCAATGTATAGTCTTGGTCCAAACCACAAGCCTCCAAACCAAGCATTCCAAAACACATCCCATCCTAAAAGCAAAGCATTTAAATCATGCCTTGGTTGGACCTTCTGACGCAGAGGTCCTTGAAAGACCCGTAAGTGCCCTGAAATTGGTTCAATCCTCCTAGGCACCCCATTACCAGTTATGGAGTAAACCCTTGGTGCCATAAACCTAGTCTTAATCGCACCCTGAGCGTCCCGAACTAAGTCTTGGATCAACTCTCGGTCGTACGCCTAGAGTTAGTCTCACACAGAATCACACGTGTTTTATATTAGGTCTTGGTCTGAATCCTATAACATCTCTAACCACTTCTAGATCTCAACCCGAATGCAGACGCTTCAAACTAAGTCCCGGTTAAAACCCTTAGAATAATTAATCCATTTCCATTTTACTCACTCTTATACCTTACTTGACTTTTAAAATATATAAAAGATAGTATAAAAAACTGTTTCGGAAACTTAGAATTTTTTTTTTAGCCCCACCAACTCTAATTTCATAAAGTCATGTACTTCAAAATCCACTTGTCAAGTTTTGATCGGAACAAACATAGTCCGTACGTATAAAAAGACACCATCCACCCCTTAGAGCATTTGTGTCTCCATCCAACCTTTTTCACTTGATATATTTACCTTCACAGCTCCTTGTATATCCGATTGATCAATAAACAACAACATCCACCATCCCCATCTGAACCCTCATTTCTTGACATAAAACAAGGACACTGTACTAACTAATTTATCATACAAAGGGAGTCAGAGAATGAGGAATCTATCCTCAAGGAACTCAACAAGGAGCA
>Ga0325414_1002803_pt1 | contig 17886 bp, 10 predicted proteins | sample PopdelMetagenome_8_FD_206183 | JGI IMG/M metagenome (GOLD analysis project Ga0325414, IMG submission 206183) | Populus deltoides microbial communities from Bellville, Georgia, United States - Leaf-PdKOR-R3 | ecosystem: Host-associated > Plants > Phyllosphere > Phylloplane/Leaf | place: USA... | reverse complement strand
CCCTTGTTGCCTTGGCCCAAAAGCACAAACTTCTTGAACATATTCGTTATCTTCTTGTCACTTCTTTTCTCTTCTTTCTACGTTTACTCCCTTCTCTATTCCCTTCTTTAAGCCCTAGTTCTGATCTCCAAGATCATGATAATATTGATCAGTACCATCATCTTAAGCCACTCAAGACTGCAAGCTACTTGCCTTCATCAGGTTATGGAGATTCAGGTATTTCTCGAGCACTCACACAGCTACTGTCAATCGTTAATGATATTCCGGTTAGCTCAAGAAAGTATGAAATAGTCAGATCATTAGCTGAGAAGGTTGTAGATGATAACCATGGAGAAAATAATGAGGCCTTACGTGAGGTCAACCGTGGGGTTTTATCAGCGGCTTTTTCAAGGACACTTTGCCAGCTTGAAGCCGCCATGATGGAGATAGCGCATGACGGGAGTGAAAATGGCGGCTCAAGGCCTGGACCGGTTAAGCGTCGCTTGAACCAGATTTTAAAGGCTGCTAGGGCTGTTGGGGATGGGAGTTGGGCCCGGTCTGGTGGAGGTAGAGAAGGAGTGGACCGGTCCGAGGAGAAGTTGGCGGCTGAGCTGCTTTGGTTGGGTCAGAAATTGTCAGCTTGTGGATGTGGGGAGGAAGCTGTTCGGAGGTGGGCTTCGGCTTCAAACTTGGCTAGGCTTGCTCTCTCGGCGGAGGCTCGCCTGCAAGGTTCGTTGGTGAAAGTCTCAGGTAAGTTAATTTTTTTCAGGCCGTAGTTGCACAATCATTGTTTTAATTTACTAAACTAATTTATTTATTTAAATATAATAATTCTTGTTTTAAAAATATAATAATCCTTTCTGTAAAATATGATTTTTTTTATTAAATATAATAAAATATAACGGAGTGTTGTGTTTCTTAGAAATTGAGTTGCGTACGTAGACCGCTGCAATTCAAGGAAAAACATTCTTACGCACGTCTCACTTACAGTTTTAATAATAATTAATTGCAACGGACACGTTTTTTAATCGGTCAACAATTAAATTATATTAATCAATAATTCCAGCGAGTTCATAATTATTAATCCTGATTTAAGAGTTAACTCAAAATAAAACTCGGTTTATGAGCTGGTGAGTTAATTCAAAGTTCTTAATAATAGCGGTAGAATCTCATTTTGAAGATGCGGGTTTGTTTTTATTTGAATTTTCTTGCTTGTTTCTTGTCCAATATTAAATAAAGAAATCTGTCCAGAAAAAACAAGAGATGATGTGAGGGTCATAGACCCCAAAGAATCACCATGATTACTTGCCTTCATTTTGCTACAAGCTCAAATAATTTAGTTTGCAAGCTGCAAATGATATTCAAGAAAAGAAATTAGCTTGTTAATTCTCATAGTGTTTAATTTGTATAATTCTTTTTTTTTTTTCCCATAAATCAGTAATGTCTTGACTGCTTAAAATTTTGTTCAGCCTTCCTGTTGAAACAAGCCAGAGAATTGGGACTTGATGAAGCAGGAGAAGGCCAGACGGAGCCACAACGACAATCAAAGATGAAGATGCTATTGTCCTGGCTGCCATTGCTTTGCAGAGCAAGCAATGGCACTGATGCACCTGTCCTCAGCATGAGGGAAAGAGCTGAGCTAGAGATAGTGGTGGAAGAGATGATAGACATGCTGGAGCACGAAGAAGAGCAGGAGCAGGTCTTGTCTTTGTGGCTGCACCACTTCACATATACTCCATCTTCTGACTGGCCTAACCTCCGTGCCTCTTATGCTAGATGGTGCGCTGCTTCTCGTCAGCTCTTACTTCTCAATTGAAATTGGTAAGCAGGTAATATTATTTAGATTTTCGTCTGTGTAAAATTAATAAATATTGTACAGATGAATAAAATTATTTGCAGTATTATTTAGTACAAATCTGGTTCCCTGCGAGACCAGCCTCCATCAAAATAGCCGTTAGACAAGCAGGACTAGTCAAATTTGTCTGCCTCCAAGACGATCTCCAGAAGGAATTGAGAATGAATGATTGATAATTAAGCATCAATAATATACTGTGGCTCGGCTATCTATTTCTTTCTGAATTGTGGGCTATGAATCTATGATCAGACAGTATCGTCTTTCAACGTGAAAGGGATGTTTGCGGCTTAAAAATAGACGTACGTCTATTATTTGCATGACTTTAATTCCCAGTTCCTAAGGATTTTTCTTCTGCATTCCACTATTTGAGGCAAACACAAATATGGCCCATCTTCATCCTTGGAAAGGCACTCTTCAGGTATGCTGCAAATGATTAATTAGTATATTAAACTTGTCTTATGTAAATATATTAAAATATTTTTTTTGATTTTTTTTAAATTTTTATATTACCATATTAAAACCATTAAAAAACACTGAAAAATATTGAATATTTTTTTCACGTAAAAATACATAATTAAATTACACTCAAACGCAGTTACAAATGCGAACATGCAATTTTTTCTTAGGCCACTTGCTTGTGTAAACAACAGGAAAAAAAAAAAACGATTTTGAACTGAGAAAACATCAAATTTATTGAAATTACAATTACCACAAATTCAAGCCATGTAATTTACAGAGATGAAGAGGATGTTCTCTAATATCTATTGGTCTAAACCAAGCTCCTTGAAGCTGTACAAACTGTGAGTATCACAGTATGGTGTTTTTGACAGATTATGATGGATGAATAATCATTCATTTAATATATAACAATTTCCATTGCAAGACTTGGATAACAACTGTAACCCAACTCAATTTACAGTATAAACTGCTTCGCGTAGATGTCAAATGTCTCGGACGAGGAAAGCTGAGGCTCCTGAAATTAATTAACAAGCAAAATAATTAACAGGATTAGGCTAAGATCGTTCCTATCTTGGATTTACCATTCATGTTTTATTTCAATTCAAAATGATGGCAAAAATTCCTGATAGTAAAGTTAGCATATACCTGTGTTATCTCAGTGTTGAACAGAGCTTTATTTACTAGGGATGCGATGGGACCATTTAGGCGTAATCCACCAGTTTTCGCCCCACGAATCACCTGGCGCATAGAATTAAGCAGGCGTCCATATGTTAATCCAGGTTCATTTTGCACAGCTTGGATGAAGCAATACGTCAAGGCACCAGTCGAAGCATTGCCTGCCAATGCCTGCAAAATTGAAACTACACTAAAGTGTAAACAAAATATGGTGTGATATGTTCAAACCTACAATTTCTTGTCTTGTTCAATTTGCATTGGAGCTTAACCACAACAGGATTAGGAATATTTTCTAAATTATTTCTTCTGACAATCAAGTAAATGGAGGACTAACTCACTGTCGTATCCACACTGGTTTGATTATCATCACAAGCACTGATACAAAGTGCCAGCCCTCCACTCGTGCCTTTATAAGCATATGGTGAAAGAGTTTGGTCCTCCCATGTATAGTATCCTTCCCTGTCAGAAGCAAAATGTAAAATAAAATAAAATGGTTTTTCCACTCATTCTGAAACTATGCGATGCTGTACGACTGAAAGGTGCAAAATTTACTACTTTTAATTACCTATTCATCCTGCACACAAGTGGAAGATCAAGCATAGTTTGACTATAGCAGGCATCAATAATGGCATGAAGTGTGGCTCCTTGTGGCAATGGCCTTACAATGGTCTCATTGATTTCATCATCAACTATCATCCCTTGAGTTTCATAGTCAAGGGGGCATAAAGTTTCATCAAACCCATCAACCTCATCCATGTCATAATCAAGTTGCTTTGAACCATGGCCAGAGAAGTGAAACACTAATGAGTCCCCGGGCTGGCAGCCTTGAACAAGCCACCTCAAAGCCAGCCTTATGTTCTCTTTTGTTGGTATCTGTAATGGGTTTGTCTCATCTTCTGCAAGTAGATTTACCTTACATGGTTATAGCCCTAAGAAAGAATGTATCGCAATTTCCAGCCAGTACTGCTAATTAGATATACAGTGACTGGCCAAATCTCATTATCAGGTCTCAATTTCCATATCTCCGAGCCAGTTGAATGACTTGATAATTTCATGATCTCAAGACGTTAAGAAGAAATCACAAGAAAAATAGACATAAAACATGGTTGGTTATAATCAATGAAAGTACAATTACCTGTGAGCATGAGTATGGAGTCATTGGGAAACCCAAACTTCTCGACAAGAAAATATCTCATGCACTTAACATCATTAATACTTCCTTTGATCTTATAACTCTTGCCTCGATAGCTTACTCCACAAAGCAGAGCCCGTTTCCTCCCATGCATTGAAGGAAGAGGCAACTGCAGTACGGGCCTAATTGGTGGCTGAGCATAATAACCACCATAACCCGGCACAGGATAGCTACTGCTACTACCCGAACTAGTCATGGTGGTAATGTTGCCAGAAACCATGCTAATAAGACCAGAAGTAATCCTGCTAGCTGACTCGCGGGCTTGAGCCAGAGGGTAGTAGGAATGAACCCTGGTGACGGCTTGACACACAGCACATCGAATCGCTTGAGCGTCTGGGGGCACAACTAGTTGCACACCACACCGGCTACATTTTTCTATCGCCATTTCCTTTCCCTGAGGCTGAGAGGGTGGGAAATGAAGGCAATAAGAAGAGGATTTTTGCACTTGAACAAAATAGCTAGAGGCTACCATGTCCTAGATATATGGCATTGTTAAGTCAAATCTAGCTTTGTTTGATCACATGTGGCAGCCCTCAAGAACCAGATTCGATTAGTACTTGTAGTGGGTGTAGTAGATTCTGTATAGCTAATTTGATGCCAAATCAGCTGGCTAGGCCATAACTCGGACAAGATCTTGGGCTGCCATTTCAGCGAGAAGATTTAACTCAATTTTGGATTTGCTGGCATGCTCAATTACAAGCAACCACCTACTGTAGCTATCATATATCTGTCAATTCTACTTTTTTTCTGACAAGCTTTCAAGAGTATTCTGGGAATGGTGGAATTTGAACCTTAGATTCTCCAATCCTGCAATAATGATTTGCAGTCTAATTGCTGGACCATCCAACATCTAATTGTACATTTTTCTTCTCCTAGTTTATCCTAATCAAGTCTCCAACATGTTAACTTTGGTGACTTACACAGAATTCATCGAATTTAGAAGTTTTATGTTCGAATATCGTTATTAGTTTAAAAGATAACGTGTCTCTATCTCATTTATAGATAAAGAAACGACTTGTCTACCTTGAAAAATTTATATTCCAATGCTGTCATTAATGTTTTCAGTAACATATTTATATAATATGATTAATCTTATTTATAAAAAAATATATCCTAATTTTTAATATCATTTATGCGATGGGGATCTCTAGTATAAAAAAACACGATTTTTTTTTACTGCAAAACACATCATATTTATTTTTATTTTTAACATTAAAATTATATAAAAAAACAATAATTTGATAGCTTTTCAAGTACAAATAATTTTAAAAGTAAGTATTAATACAATGATAGACCATGAAAAAAATAAAATAAAAACCAACCATGTAATTTAAAGATTAAAACAAATAGAGAGCCTGATTGTTTGATGGACCTACCGATTGCAGGTTTTGAGCCATATAATTTTGGTTGAAACTTGATAAATAAAATAAAATAAAAACATGCAAGGTTAATTAATCAATAAATATGTGATATAACAATGAGAGGTGTAACTCAACTAATTAGATCCTGAGTTTGTTTTCTAGAGATCACCAGTTCGAGTTCCACAAACTTCAGGGTCACTGAAAACTTATATGGTCGTTAACTTCAGAACCCGTGAGATTAATCAAGATACATGCAAGCTGGTCCGACACCCACGATAATAATAAATAAATATATGATGTACTTCATATCTTTTTTTATTTTTGCAATTATTGTTCTCATTTTAGATGACTGAAGTTTCAATATGATTTATTTTATCTATCTTATTATATTCGTGAACAAATAAAAATATAAAAGTATTTTTTTAGGTATAAGTTATAATAGTTTTAGCTTTGCATGACCATAATTATTATTTGTGTTATTACAATATATATATTGAATAAATCCACTTATACATATATAATCTGTACAAATTATTACAGAGTCTTATAATTTTTTTTTTCTATTTAAATTTTAATCTTGATACAACAAATTTAGTTATATATATATTCATATAGCTAGATGATGCAAATTAACCAATATTTCTGAAAGAAATTTATCTAAATTTTAAAGTACGTACCATGCGTACTTATATTCAGTAAAAGGCCAGTGTTTTTTTTTTAAATGTTATATATATATTTTTACTGATTTGAAATTTGATAAACATGATTTAGTTGAATAAATAATTAATTAAATTGGAATAAATAAAAATCAAAGAACCAGGTAATTTACACGTGCGTGTTTATTTGTTAGTTCGATAATTCTTACTTCTGCGATACAACCGTCGTATAACAGTAGGGATCAGAACCAGATGCCTTTTGTATATTTATTTATTTATTTATTTATTTTTCATCAAAATTGCTTTTGTTTGATTCCAACACTTTATTAATTTTTCAAAAAGAAAACGAAGAAGAAGAAGAAGAAGAAGAAGAAGAGATTCCTACTCCACCTTCAGAATTCATGAGCAGACCACGTTAACAATGGTGATGAAAGATAAATAATATAAAAAAAGAAAGGAATATTAAGAAAATTGCTTTTAGATTTAGGATTTTGAACCACTTCTTCATCAAGAATGGAATATATATATATATATATATATATATATATATATATATATGTTCGAGCATGGCACAAGTATTGACAGTTTTGCTTGGAGGACAAAAAGTAACATTAAAATAAAAATAAAATAACCTATATAATTTTCATTGCACACCGTGGGTCAAAGTCACAACAATGTTTTTTTTTTTTGAATCACTTATTTTTTTAAAAAAAAATTTATCCTCCAAACTTTAATTGATTTGAGGTTAGATTCTCGAGAGTTTCTCATAATATTTTTTTTAAAAGGGTTTCTCACAAGATTAAATTATTGCTTAATTTACCAAAATCAATTTCATTAATTAAATATAATTAAAACTGTAACGACTTAAATGGACATTAGAGCAGATTCCATTCTCTTTTTTTCCTGGGGTTACTATAGCTAGGGCATTTTTAGCATTATTGGTCCTAGATTTACTTTCTTTCATTTGTTTTCAATTTTTTTAAACCCTTTTTACGAGGTTTTTACATGTTGGTCCAAGATTTTATTTTCTTCATGTTTTGGTCCCCAAACTTAAAAGAGAAGAGAGAGACAGAGTTGGAAAAAAAAAAAACAACAAAAACAAAGGTCTATTAGTCCAATTCTGATTGAGAAAATTGAAAAACTTGGAGTCCAAGTGTTTCTCTTGACAAGAAGAGTACCATTGATTTTGTAACTTAAGTGTGTTATAATTGAATAAAGATAAGTTATTTTAATATGTACCAATCACTTTTTGTTAATTTTATTGTTAAGTTAAAAACCCAGGGGAAATTGATTTTTTGTAGAATTGATAAAATCAATATTATTCTATATAGGTTTGATAAGTAATGGATTATTATTCTTGAATGTATCGAGATTCATTGGAAGGGTTGTATATGCAAGATTATCTTTAAGTGGTTCAGGATTATATTAATTTCATACTTTCTATTCCAAAGAATATTAGTTAAGGAAAAATTAGATGTTCATCTATAAAAAGTTTCAACATAAATGTAATAGCTCGCCTTATTGTAGTAAAAAACAACGACAATTTTTTTTGGGTTAGGTTCTCGATGTTCATTACAATATCATTCTAGAATTTGATAAAATAGGCCCTACTCATTAATAAGGCACAATCCACGTAGAGTAATGTAAATCAACATATAAAGTGGTTATTACACGTACTCATAACATCATATTTACATATTCATAAGTTTGCATTCTTATTCTAATAATACTATTATTACGAGTTTAAATAAAAGTGTCGAACGACAATTTATACATTTGTTCATACAAAATTCATACAAGATACATCGTAATCTAGCATGTGACTACATGGTTCTTTGCAAAAGTATGGTCCCATGAAATGAGATTTCTAGGCACTTTGTTGGTGTGACGTCCCTGCTATAGTACAAATATTTACAAGAATTATAAACAATTTATGATAAGAAAATAAATAGTTATAAGGAAACATTCTCGTTATTTCTCGTTTATAGTGTAATAATCATAGTTCTTTTATATACTTGATGCATACACAACTTAGTATGCATGAACAAATAAATTTTCAAAACTAAATTATAACTTTCAAATCTGATCATTCACTACGGATGTCATTAGCCGAAGTTAACCTTCAAACATAACCGACCATCCATATTAAAAGCCATTAACCAAAGCTACTCATTGAACACAACCGGCCATCCATCTCGAATGTCATTAGCTGAAACTAATTATTACACATCTTATGGTTAACACAAAAATCATCAGCGCGTATAATCTATTGTTGGACTTGAAAATCATTGACGAAAACTGAGTCGATGCCAACCTAGAAATCATCAGCGCAATCCAGTTCCACAGCCGATGTTGAATTCATCAGCGCACACATCCTACTGTTGATATTGAAATCATTAATGATATTGAGTCATTGCCGACTCAGAAATCATCAGTGCTATCCAGTTCCACGGCTGATGCTAAATTCGTCAGCGCATACATCCTACTGTTGATACTTAAAGCGTTAATGAAAACTAAGTCGCTGATGATTTCTGAGTCACTACCAATACTCAGAAATCGTCAGCAACAATTCGAGTCAACTTTGGTTTTGCTTTCTCCTTAGACTACGCGTAAGATTTACACTATGTTTTTCTCTTTTGTAACACTTTCTAGCCGAGACTTGGACACATATCGACAACAAACATATTCAAATTCTATCACAAGGGCATTGACAATGCACAACCAAATCCCGACATGCATATTGTTTCTAGGTTCACCTAACTACTACTCCTCATTATACAAATTCATCCATTACATAAACAAAATCAATGCATTATCATGAGATGATTTTTGTTTCAGCTTTAACATGCTTATAAGGGTTTAACAACAATAAAATCCTGCACATACAATCAATTTATCTCATTTTCACAAGTATAATCACAACAATATGCCACAACCATATCTTCATTCACTTGATCTATTTTCATATAAATTCATCAATCTCACAACAAAATCAAAGCATTATAATCATTACCAATTTTGTTCCAACCCATATATATTTCTAGGAATCCAACAAGATCACACTCTCTGCATTTCATAATTTCATTTCACATTTCATGTAAATTCATCAATTATATATGAAATCAAGGCACTAATCATCAATATAAGTTTTGTTTTAGTTTAAACATGTTCTTAGAAGTTCAAAAAGGTCATTGTTGTGCATTTCATCACACAAACACATTTTGTCTAGCCCCTTAATCTGACCAGTTCTTCCTCCAAGTTTATGTGTTCAAGTTCATTCATTTCTTTTGTTGTTATTTCTAGAAATATATCCCCCATCTAGCCCTCCATTCTCCTTAGTCTTTTTAACTAGTTCTCTTAAGTAATAGGTGTAAGAAACTTAGCCAATCTCTTGAGGTTTTCCTCTCTTTTTCTATCCTAAAATTCCAAAAAGCAAGTAATGAGGTGATGTTCTTTCCATACCTTATGATTTTGAGTAGCTTTAGGAAAGGATTTAACAGTTTTCTCCCCTCTTCTCTTGCTTTTATTCTTCTTCTTCTCCCCTCTCAGTTTCTTCTCTTTTTGTCAGCTCCTAACCGGTTCTAGACCCCCTCTTTTTCCATGTTTTTAGTTGTTCAACCTTCTCTCTAACTCTCCCTTATCTCTTACGCCTAAGGAGAGCACATGCAGTTGGGGTTTTGTTAAGTTTTCTTTGGAAAAGAGGAAGAGGAGTAAGAACATGGAGTTGGGCATATACAGCTGTTACAGCCGATTTTTTAAGGGAGAGCAAGAGTCACCTCTTTTCTCCCCCTTATATTTATACCCCTCATAAATATGAAGGGGTGATTAAAAGGCTGGTTACCCATGTTATTATCCTTATTTGGTTCATCCCAAGGCTAGTCAAATCCTTCTTAGTTCCTATTTAGGGTAGGTCGGTTCTGCTCCCTCACATTTCCCCTTAGAGCGGACCGGTTAACTACCTCTAACTCCCTCTTAACATAGGCCGGCAAAATTCTAATTTTATTTGGGTGTTACAATAAAGATGTTGTGATAATACTTCTACTTAAAAAAGGGTTTGTCGAGAAATACATATGTTGATTTGCACATGGAAAACCCTATGTTCCTCATGAAACCATGTTAAAAAGGATGATTGACTTAACTTATAGTTCTAGAAACATACATGGTTTTATGGATGATAATAGTAATCCTAATAAGAGTATGGTGATAGATGCAATGAGAATGAATCATGATTGTTCAAGTAAAAATTCACATAAAATCCATTTAGATGAAAAATAAAATGTACATGCAAATAGTTTTTTGAAATTTAGAAAGACTTCAACGAAACATTATAGGATGAATATATAACTAATTTTTTTTTTTATCATCAATTGCATAAATGTTTGCTTTCAAGTTAGATTATGGGTTGAGTAAATTTGGTTATGATAGCATCATTAAATGTGCTAAAAGCATGTTACTTGGAGGGAATAGGGAAAAAGAAAACTTTTTATACTGTAAAATCCAGGATGAGACCTCTTGATCTAGGATACCAAAAAATTAATATATATCTAAACTTTTGCATGTTGCACTATAATGAATATAAAATTTTTCCAAAGTGCAAAACCTGTCAGCATGCTTGGTATAAACCTAATAGTGGTAGAGAAAGAACATTTGTCATATATAAAAAAATAAGACACTTTTCGATCAGTTTTAGGTTGCAAAGGTTATTTATATCTTCCAAGACTGTTGAGCATATGACATGATATCATTCATATGATACGGTGGATGGAGTCATGGTGCACCTTTCTGATGGTGAAGCTTGGAAGTAGTTTAATAGTGTGTATCCTTGATTTTTAATAAATACATGAAACATACGTCTTGGCTTGTGTACATATAGGCTTAACTCATTTGGATCCTTTCTTGCACTTTATTCTTATTAGCCGGTCATACCATCAATTTATAATTTATCACAAGGATGTGTATGAAGCCAAAATTCATGTTTTCATTTGTGGTCATACATGGTCCTTACAGTCCATATAAAACCCTGGCCTAAAATCTTAACCAATGCTAAATGGTGTAAATCCAGGTCTGAAAAATAATACATTTAGAGGAAATTTTTTTTTTTATGATTTAGGGTGAATTCCCCACTAAATTATCATAAAATCCTTAACAAAATAAAAAAATAAATCGACATGCAAAAATAATTGATAGCCAAGTAATCATGTGAACCATGTGATAATTCGTGTAAATCTTTAACCAGGAAAAACAAATAAACAAGTTAAAATAAAAATATTTTATTGAGGTAAAATTTCCTAAATTATTAGTGTACAACTTCGAAAGGGATAAAGGAAATAATTGTGCAAGAAGAATATTGGAGATGGGGGAATTAACTAAATTAACCAATAGTTATTATAAGTAGTGACAAAACTATAAATAAGAGATAAGTCTCTACCCCCTTCTCTTTTAAATTCTGACCGGTTGTTATAGGAAGAAAAATTTGCAAAAATTCTCAAAATTTCCTTACCTCCCTCATTTTCCTTACAAGTGTGAATTAAAAGGTGTTTGATTAGTAAGGTTTACTGAAGACAAGTCTTAGTTAGTAGTTTTAGTGAGACTTTTGGTGGAAAAGATAGAGAGAGAAAAATTGGCTCAATTGAAGAGGAATGAGTGAAATTTGAAAAAGAAGCTTAAAGGGCTTGGAAGGTTCGATTAAAACTCATTAGTAAGGTGTTTTTAAATGGTTTAATTGTGTTCTTTCTCTTATTTGTGCTAGAAATTAAAAAAACCCCAATTTTAAAAAAGTTCAATTTATGTCAATTTTGGAGATTTTAGTAAGTAATGTAAGTGGTTATGAATTGTGGTGTTATAACATGAATTAAGGATTAATTAGTAGGAAATAGAGGTCAATTAGGCTTTTTTTGGATTAATCTCACATAAATTGAAATTTTAAATTCTTGAACTTTGAAGAGGTTATGTTCATTGTATGAAATGTGGAAATTTTTATCTCTTAGGTGAAATTTGATTATGAAAATAACAACGGAAGGGTTACTTTTGTGATTTACACTTATAATTCAAAAAGGGCTAATTTTTTGAATTTTAAGGTTCGTAAGAAATAATTGAATAAAAAAAACCTATTTGTATGAAATTATGATTTACTTAAGGGATATTATGATTGCATGGATGATAATTGGAGGAAAAAATATGACATAAACATGTAACCTAAATATTAATGACGACCATTGGAAGAAATTTGAAGGTTTTTGGAAAAAAAGAGAGGCATACTTACATGATGTTTAACGTTTAATAGTGCTAAAAATGTTGGTGATGTACTTAGATATTTTGATATGTTTCACTAAATATGTACTTAAAATAAATAAGTACTTATGTGTGCATATTGAATGCCAAAAAGTCTAGAATTTGATTTATTTTGCATTTAATGAAAGTTATTGAATAAAAGAAATTAAAATGAAAAAGTGTTTTGTATTCCATATTTAAACACCAAAATCATGGATAAAACTATGTATGGTCATTGATTTAGAGTAGGAGCACATTCATCAGCAGTAGCAGGTAACATATTCACCCCTTATATTTGTATTTGCGTAATTGTTCTCAATGCATTAAATAAATGTCGCTTATGGTTATACAAATGTTTTGAAAAAAAAAAGATTATGTTAATATAATGATAATATAAGAGGGTGTGTATTGTGACATGCCATCGAGGAAGGATATATATATATATATATATATATATATATATAGACATTCCTTTGTAGCAGGATATAATGAGAATATATATATTAGAACTTTATATGGGTAGCTAGAGAGAGAGATTCTATGTTAGTGCATTAGATAAAAAAATATATATATATGAGAGAGATGAAGTGTATTTTCTATTTCTAGCATAGAAGATGTTGAGGGTACGAGGAACTGGCCTTATAGGGTAGAGGATTTTCTTTTCTAGATTCCAATGCCAGTAGAGGTTTGGGTAAATTGTGTAGCCTAGTTCTTACATGATAGTGCACAATCATGTTGGATCACAGTGAGACAATGATTGAGTGAGGAAATATTATTGTGGGGAGATTTTAAGAAAGACTTTGAGACTCGTTATTACTCCTTATAGCACCAATGATAAAAGAAGCAGGAGTTTTTAGCATTATAGTAGGATAATATGTGTTTTAAAAGTTTAAGCTGATAAGTGAGGTCCTAAGATATGATTTATAAATTATTGTCTAACACATTCCGTCAAGTGAAAGCCTTTTGGGTTTGAAACTTTCACATACCCACATTACCTTGTGCTTGATTTTTATCAAATAAATGGGGGTGGTGAGATTCGAACTTATGACCACGTGGTCATTAAGGCTTTAATACTATGTCAAATAACCAATTCAATCCAAAAACTTAAGCTGATATGTGAAGTTCTAAAATATGATTTATATTATTCTCTAACAATATGTTAGCGGTTGAGTACGAGAGGCGGTTTCAGAATCATTTTATTTTTGCCCTTGCTTTGCTGCCAACAAAGCAACATCGTATTGATAAATTGAGAGATGGATTACATCATGAGATTAGAAAGGGGTAGTTACCCTTTGACCAACTATAGTTAAAGAATTTGTTGAGGCAAATTAGCCTTTAGAATCAACGAGCAAAACTTATCAGAGTGGTACTCATAATTGTTCAGGAAGAGAAATTGTTGGGATTCTTCCCTAGCAGACCACCTCTCCTAAAAAGAGAAGGAGATGGTGGTTAGAACAATAGTTTTCCATATAGAGGTGGATGCTAATTTGCCTCTAAAAGTGCCCCTCATAGATCATTTTAGTCTAGAACGAGTATGGGTGGAAATTAGTCATGAACATCAGCCCCGCTCAATATTAATCATGGGGATGTCAAGACAATAATTTTTAAGGTGTTAGAAACGGTTAAGGTTAAGTTTAGAGGTGAAAGAGAAATTATACTAAATTATGCCATTTTTGTTATAATTGGAACGAAAATGTTGAGAAAAGGATGTGAAGCATACTTAGCTTATCTTATTGACATAGAGAAAGAAGGTACTATGTTGTCAAAAATACCTGTTGTCAAGGAATTTCCTAATGTTTTTCCGGAATACTCCCAAGGAGAGAAGTGAAAGTTACTATAGATATATTGTTAAGGAATACATTTATTTCACATGGTCCTTATAGGATGGCCTCAATAGAGGAAATTGTTTTTTGAATATTCAACTATAAGAGTTATTAGATAAAAGGTTTATTCAATCTAGTAACTCCTCTTGAGGAGCCCCAATCTTATTTGTGAGAAACTATGCATTGATTATTGATAATTGAATCGAGTGATGATTAAGAATAGATATTCACTTCCATGTATTAATGATTTACTCGATCAATTAAACGGAGCACATGTGTTTTTAAAGATTGATTTGAGATCTAGATACCATTAATTAAGGATAAAGGAAATTGATGTTTTGAAAATTACCTTTATAACTCGATATGTACATTTTGTGTTTTTGGTGATGCCTTTTAGCTTGATGAATGCCCCATCATTGTTTATTAATTTGATGAATCGGTCTTCCATCCATATCTATATAGGTTTATAGTAGTGTTTATTGATGATATTTTAGTGCATTCAAAGGATCAGATGGAGCATGAACAACATATGATGATAATGTTGCAAATGTTGAGGAAGAGTCAGCTGTGTTGCAAAGCTAAATAAATATGAATTCTTGCTTGATAAAATGATGTTTTGGGGCATGTAATATCAATAAAAGGCATTAACATAAACCCAAAGGTAAAGGTTGTTTTGAATCAGAATCGACCCATCAATATGATGAAAATTCATAGTCTTCTAAGTTTGTCTGGCATTATGATTGGTTCATTGAAGGATTTGCGTTAATAACTGCAGCGATGAAACACTTAACTTATAAAAGAGTAAAATTTGAATGGAATGAGAGGTGTGAAAAGAGTTAAAGAGGAAGTTGATGTCAGTCCTAGTTTTCACCCTTGTAGAAGGGTAAGAAGAAGCAGTGGTATACAATGGTGCTTCGAGAAAGGTCTTGGGTATACTTTAATGCAAAATGAAAAAGTAATTGTTTATATATTAAGACAACTAAATAAGCATGAAGAGAATTATCCAGTACATGATTTGGAACCAGCATGGATTGTTTTTTCCTTGAGAGTTTGGAAGCATTATTATATGAGGTTCAAGTATAGATTTTCATTAACCATAAAAGCATTATTATCTGATACAGAAAAATAAAAATAAATTTGCACTAAGAAAGGTAGTTAGAACTAATTAAAGATTATGATAATATTATTGACTACCATTACGATAAATAAAATGTGGTAACAAATGCCTTGAGTTGAAAGTCCAGTGTTGTAGTAAATTGTGTGTAGGGTGGAAGCCATTTGAAAATTACAAATATAAGGAAGATAAAAGTATAATTAACTATGAGTCTTGAGGGATATTTATTGGCATTGATTATAATTAAAATAGTGTCATGGGACAATGTATTAGAAGCTCAGTGAAGAGATGTAGAGATAGAAAGAATAAGAGTTACCTTGGGAATTGAGGAAGGGATTCCTTTTTGAATTATGGAAAATGGCCTCCTCATGATAGGAAACTGAATTTGTATCCCTAAAAATAGCATGCTAAAGAAAGAAATCCTTGAAGGACCCATTAATTTTGTTTTACAGCTCACCCAGGAAGAATTAAGATGTATATAGATTTAAAAGAATATTACTGGTGACCGAATCTAAAGAGAGAGATGGTAGAATTTGTAGCAATGTGTGTTGTTTGTCAACAAATAAAGGTAGAACACTAGAAGCAAACGAGATGATTGCAACCTTTTTTGATTTTAGAATGAAAGTTGAAAGACATTACAATAGATTTTATATCAGTACTTCCAAAGGGCAAAAGATGAGTGATGCAATTTGGGTAATTGTTGATCGGTTGACCTAGTCTGCTTTGTTTTTGTTGATGAAAATAACAGACCTAGTGGATAAATTGGCTAAATTATTCATTGATGATGTAGTTAGACTTCATGGAGTTCCAATATCTATTATTTCTAACAAAGACTCTTAATTTACTTATTGATTATAGGCGTGTATACAACGAGCTCTAGGAATGAAATTCACATATACAGATGTTAGAACACTTCTTGGCTCAGTCAGTGATGACTATACAAATATTGGAAGAATTATTAAGATCTTGTGTATTAGTGTTTGGAGGAAGCTGGAAAGACCAACTATTGTTGGTGGAATTCACATATAATAACAATTATCAAGCAAACATAGTTATGACTCCATTTAAAGCTTTAAATGAAAGGAAATATTATGATGTTGGGATGAAGTAGGTGAAATAAAGTTATTAGGACTACTAGTAGTTCAATATTATTGGTGATGTCAGTGATCGAGCTATTAATTTAGGTGCCTTTCATGAAGAGCCACTAATGTACACGATACCAACCGACGCTCATCCATTTTGGGTAGCAAAAATAGAATTCCTTCTTCAAGGGAGCCATTTTTCGATAAAATTATTGTAGAATGGAAGGGAAACCACTCTATATAAGTTATGTACTGAAGTTATTATTTTGATTAGATTTAAATTAAATGAAAATGAAATTAAATGAAAATGACTAACTTTGTATTAATTTGTTTTTAGGTTTACAAATGATAAAGTTGTGTCTTTTGTCAAAAGTGTGATGAAATCATCGTTCGAGAAACTATTGTTTCAATGGAGTTAGCATCAAGATCATCCTGAATAGATGAATATGATAGATGCTTGGTGAGGAATGTCTAAGGTAAGATAAAAAATATATATTTTAAATCTCAAAAAATTAATTTTGGTGAGAAAGGAAAGTGTGGGAAAACCACAATACAATTAGGTAAGCATCAAGTATTTAATAAATTTTATGTTTAAAATTGTAATTTCAAATTTCCTAATCTTATGTATACTTAACAATTTTCTTTATATCAGGTTGTGTGATTTATGGTATGATGCTCGTTAGTATGCAAAAAATAGTTGATTTTGATGACATCTTGGTATAGAAAAAGTATAGACCGAATCACGTCATAAAAGATAATTAGTAGAAGTTTTGAGAATTTATGGCGTTGGAATATTTTAAAAGATGCCCACAATCTAGGTAATAGAATCAAAACAAAGAAACACATGGTTCGGTAAGTAAGCACACTAGTTGATCACTTCCATTTGTCAACCATGCAAAATGCTTGATAAGAATTTTTAAATTATTTTTTCTTTAATTTTTAATTTATTGTTTATTTTTTTATATCTTTTTACAACTTATTTATTTTGTAGGAACAACAATTTGGGAATGAGCCTATTTTGATGGAGTTATATAAAGAAATTCATATAATAAGGAAGGTGAACAAGGGGAAATGATGATGGAGTTTATATTAGAAGGGAAATATTCGTTGTAAGTTTTTTTTTTTAATTCTTGTAATTTTTATAATTATTTTAATTATAAATGACTTGTTTTTCTTGTTTTTGTAGAAAACATATAACACTACAATGGTTGAAAAACATGAAGAACATACTTACACCCATCCTTTTTGCAATTTTCAGTTGTGGTTGGAAGTTAAAGCAACTAATGGATCAGATAGAAATCGAGTTTATGTGATTGAAAATATGGCTTTACATTATCCCACTCCTCATTCCGGTTCTTTTGTCTTAGGATTTCCCCCCATGGTTGCTATCGAAACAACCACAATTAATTCTATATTTTCT
>Ga0325414_1002802_pt1 | contig 17888 bp, 6 predicted proteins | sample PopdelMetagenome_8_FD_206183 | JGI IMG/M metagenome (GOLD analysis project Ga0325414, IMG submission 206183) | Populus deltoides microbial communities from Bellville, Georgia, United States - Leaf-PdKOR-R3 | ecosystem: Host-associated > Plants > Phyllosphere > Phylloplane/Leaf | place: USA... | reverse complement strand
TAATCCTTACATCAATATCACATCCCAAAACTCTCTTCAACTCCTTTTCTGTTATTATTCTCTTCAAATCTGTCTTTATTTGTAATTTATATAATTCACCTCCCTGTGGTTCGACCCCGGTCTTGCCAGGTTATTTATTACTTTGACACTCCTGCACTTGGGAGAAGACATCAATCTTTTGGTCGTGTCAATAGGCCAAACAAACTGTTTGGATCCATAACAACAACCAAGAGAAAAACAGAGTTGACAGAATTACCCAAGGACAGCCAAAACAAGACCACTCCAACATAAGATGTAGTAGCAAATGAGAGGATTTGTAACAGCTATGGCTTGCTCACCAGCAAGAGCCTCATCCAAACAGATCCCCTCAACAACAAATAAAGCCTCCACCAAGCAGAAACTCATCAAATTGCCAATGACTAGGAGCAGATTAGCCTCAAAGTAGTACGTGACCTGAAGGGAATAGCACACGAGAGGAGTAAAACCAAGCAGAGGTATGGCAACCACACCATACAAGAACTAGAGGATGAAATCAATCATCAGCTCTAGCAAGCCAACATTGCAAGCAGTAGCGACAAACTCTCCGGTAGCTTAACAACAAACAACTTCTAGAGAAAATCATCGTCAATCAAGGAAGACAACAGAAACAAACTGACTCCACTCAGCCATCCAGCAATAGGGACTACTAGCATCCTCCAGAAGTCCAACAATAGCATGGCCAAGAGAAGAAATAGAACATATACAAACAGAATGTAGCAAAATAATGTCGACTATAGCAGCAGGCTAGAACAAGGCAAGCTGAACTTGCAGTAGACATAAAAACAAAGAACAAACTGTCCAGACTTCATGAGGTGTGTAACCTCATGTTGTTTCCATAGGGCTATTATGCCCCCTAAAATACCAGAAAAGAAGTAACATTATAGAGGGGAAAGGGTATGAGATTCCCTACCTCTTTCAGAAACTTTGTTGAGATGATGCAGAGCCGCAGATCTGGTATTGAAACCTTCAGAAATCCCAGAACCAACATCACCAGCGAAGACGCCAATGATGCTGATAGAGGAATTTTGTATTCTTACACAAGATGAGCAAAAGACCCCATCAGGCAAGCAAAATCCAGTTCCATGACAGAAATTGAAGTAAGATAAGAAAGCAAACCTCCGTCTAATCCATCTATGAAGAAGGGGTGAACCACATCTTTATTGAAGCCCTTGTTACCGGGCCAATCTTCAACCTAAATATCACTTCTAATAAAAGCAGTGGTTGCATTCAAGTGCTCTCAGTATTTCATAGCATCATTTCCAAACTCAGTGGCTTTTTATTGCAATTTATCAACCTAATAGGCTACTCGTTCAATCTAACTTGTCATTTGCTTTATGTTGTCATGGAATAAGGTATTATCAGTAACCAGGACATCGTTACTAGAAGTTAAAGTGTCATTGTTTCTTTAAAGCATTCATATTGTATTTTCCAACAATGTTCTTTTAGTCATTGCTCTTTATAGCTCCTTCCTCTCGATGTCAAGCTCATATATTTTGGAGTTAATTTGAACCTCAAATTTGTAGATGTAGTCTTGACATCTTTAACACTTTTAGCTCCCTCAGCTCCTCCTCTCTAATTTCTAAGATGAAAGAACTAGAGCATATCTCTAAATGGTTAATGAGAAAATACTCAACATGAAAAGTCTACTTGAACTCATTGCCACTAAAACCCATATTAGTGAGGTCTATAACTATTCTTAATGGCAGACCTGTATACTTTTCTTGACCAAACTCTTTTTAAAATGAAATGGGTAATGTAAAGTCATATTCAAGTAGAAGAAGTAAGCATAGCCAGACAAGAACACTCTCATTTTCAACAACTGAGAGTAGAATCTTATAAGTATATTAATCTCCTATTAGCCTCAAGGCATCCAAAAGGAACACCAAAGGATCCATTTGTAATTGACTAATATATCTTGAGTTCAAAACCATATGTGTTAAGCTATTGGTTGTCATTAAGAGGGGAAATTGTGTGATACCCACATCTTATAAAGAGTGATGTGAACACAAGAAACCCCAACAAGTTTTTCATTCACCATGACAACGGTCATGATACTGAGTAATGTCATATCTTAAAAAATGAGATAGAAAGATTAATCGTTAGGGGTTATCTCCGACAATTTATAATAAAGAAAATATAATCTAAAAAAAAGGTTGACATATTGATGATATGTTACCCGATATCAAATAGGTTTCAAGGATTGTATCTCCAATTACATGAGAAAAACTATAAAGATTTTCAATGAAAAAGGCAATGTTATCTCTCCAAGTAGTCTCCATATATTTTTCTCTCTGGTTTTGTTTATCTCCATGTCTCCAACAAAAATCTTCATATATCCAAATGAAATCAACATGTATCAAATGAGAATCTACATGTCTTCAATGAAATCTCTTTGTCTTTAACAAAATCTCCACGTCTCCAAATAACGAGCTCTTTAAACATCCATCATGATAATTCTCCAATTAATTCTCCATTTCTCTCTACTCTCCAAATGAGAATGTTCTATACCCTAGGAGGACCAAATAAGCTAATCAAACTCTCATCACTCTTGCATGACACATTAACAAAATCCATAAAAAGGTAACATAATAAGCATGAGACAATAATTGTTTTCTATCCCTCGTACTTTAACTAGTTAAGTCTTTCAAACATGAATATTGAAAATAACAGGGGCAAATGATAGTGCATAACAAAGAAAAACATTAACCAATTCATTTTCGCTGGTAGGTTAAACGGACCACCCTTAACTATTTTAGGATAGAAATTTATGGACAACATGTCAAATGGGTTGTCCATAACGTTTTTAAGTTCAACCTACTAAAACCCAATAACTAGCACACAACACAATGCATATTATGACTTTCAAGAAAATCATTATGGTGCTTGACCTCTTGTTCTTACACATAAACTGTCAATACAACACCTATTTTTCTCATCAATGGATATCTCCTACTAAACATGTGTTCTCAAAAGGAACCTGCCTCCTTTAAGAATCACTTGCAAGCGTTAACCTTCCCACCAATGACACAACAAGGTATAATAACCAAAATCTCAATTTTTTTTCCACTCACTATTAGTTACCTGTGAAGAAAAGAAATTATTCTCTATTATTATACCACTCTCCACGAGGTAACCTGACTTGATCAAATTCTATATAAATACCTCATGTTAATAGGTAAACAATAATTCAATAAGTTCACAAAAGAACAACTCCTACATCCTTCACTCTTCTCTTTTATGGATATTATTTCCCCTGTTACATTTATTAACTTAAACAACAAAAGGTGACCTATTTCGATATGAGACTTATGTTTATAATAAAGTATAGAAACAACCAAGTTTAGTCACCCCATCAGCTTGTCAACCGGTGGCCAACTCTAGTCACCCTTTCAAACCTGTCAACTAGTAGCTAGGCCTAATCATCGAGTCAAACCTAGGCATAGCCGTGGAAAGCTTAATCCATTCTGCAGTTTTCATATCTTCATCATTAACAAGAACTAAAAGTCGATGCTGATTTAATATTGTTAATATTCCTTATAATGAATTACCAAAACTACTTAGTTTCCTAAAAAAATCCAAGTGATTTGTTTATAATTATATTCAATTCAATCTTTGGATGTAAAAAGAGAAAGTAACTAAGAAGAGAGAAAACTCCATTGAACCCCATTTTGACCACGTAATCTGACAATCTTTGTGTTTATATGTATATCTTTACGAGAAGAGTTCGTTGATATAAAAGAGAGGTTGAGGCTCAAAAAATAATTAAATTTTTGGATTTGATTTGGTTTAGGAAGTTTTCAAAGTGAATTAATATGTTTTTTGACATTTTAAAATGGTTTTTACATGTTGTGAAGATGATTTTAGGTGTTTAGAGGTAGAAAGGTGGAGAAATTAGGTTTTAGTCCAATATTAATAGCCCATCAATTTTCTAACGTTACCTATCAAAAGATGTAAGGTGAGGTGAGGTTAACCTGTCATTCACCCCTTTTTATCAATTTATGAGTCATATATAAGCTTGTGTCACTCCCTAACCCAACTTTTTTTCTTTTTTCTTTTATTTTTATTTTACACTTTTATTTTTTTAATATTTTCTCAAAATCAGTTTCCCTCCAATAATTAATGGTTATTTTTTAAAATTTTTCATATAACCCTATAAAAAATAATGACTATTTTTCATAATTTTGAATTTTTATTTTATTAAAAGAAGTATTATCAAAAGTAATGCTTATCGTCAAAAATAATTCTCCACATACCCTTATAAAAAATAATGATTAATTACCAAAGTGTTTGATAATTAATAATTAATAAACCTAAAACATATAGGTTTCAAAAAAGAAAAAATCATGATGGCCCTACCAAGATTTGAGTATGGTAACACTTTACTTCCATTATTTAGAAAATTACATTTTATATCCTAATATTTATATAGTTAATAACACTTCATATACTGAGTTAGGAGCGTACTAACTCAGTCAACAAAAAAAAAATTAAAATATTATAGATTTGTCACTATAATTTATTTAATGTCTTTTATAATTTCTACGTCTTTTTTCTTCATGTACTACCATTTTTGCATCTTCTTCTTTTTCAATCCTAGTTTTTTAACATTTAGGTCTCTTTAATGAATTAAGTCATTTCAATCCTACTACCGAATCAACCTAGAAGTCAGTATATCAGCAAGGTCTTAAGAGTTAAATCCATGTAAAATTGAAAGCAAAAGAGAAATCATAATCCCACTTGCATTTATGTTACGTTATGCAATTAAAATTTACAATATTATCTAAGTTCTTGCTTTGGTTTCTTACTTTATTGCTTCAATAACTCTTTGAAAAGAACATCCTTATACAGAGAGAGAAACAAAGAGAAGGGAAATAATTAAAGCGTCATTGTTGCTTTGAAATAATGAAATTTCAAATAAAAGATACGAAATAAATAAATAAATAAACATAAAAAAAAAGTAAATTTAAAGAACACCTATTTACATTCGTGACCCACTTGACAACTATGAAAATACAAGAAACCAAATGGAATACCAAACCCTCTAAAACCATTATAGCATTCAAGCCAAGAAAACAACCAATAAGTTGATTTAACAAAAGATAGAGGTAAAGTATATCACTCTCAAACCTTGAAAAATGTCAGGTAATTTCTTTAAGAACAAAATAGTAGTACTATCAATAAACACTACTAGAAAACCGATAAATACAAACGGAAATACCGAGGGAATATTTTCATCGGTAAATTTTCAAGGGATTTTACCGACGGACATATTCCCTCGGTATATACCGAGGGAATTACGGAGGGATAAAAAAATTAAAACAAAGCAAAAAAAATGATGACGTGTCAGGATTTACCAACAGAATTACCGACGAAATATTCCGTTGGTAAAATCCGTCGGTAAATCCGTTGGTAAACTTGTTTACACTGTTCATCATGTCAATTACAAAGGGAATCACCGACGGACAAAATCCGTCGGTAGTTTCCAGAGAGCTCCAGAACTGTTCACTTTCCAATTGCACTGTTAATTGTTGTTTTTTACGGACAAAATCACCGACGGATTGAAAAGTCGTTTGTGTTATTTGGCAGTTTTCTAAAAAAATTCAATTGATTTAAAATTTTCATTTAAATATTACAAACAGAATCACCGACGGACCGAAAAATCGTCAGTAATTGTTGGCGGTTTCTAAAAAAAATTTATGAAATTAAAAATTTAAATTAAATATTACCGACGGAATTACCGACGGAATAATTAAAAAATATTAATATTCAATTATCCATCGGTAAATTCGTCGCTAACTCGCTCCAATAAAAAGCCCGAATCCCTTATTTCACAAGAGACAGACTTATTTCTTCTTCTTCTACTACTTCTTCTTCTTATTCTTCTACTTCTACTTCTACTTCTTCTTCTTCTTCTTCTTCACTATATGTAAAAAATATCAATATCTATTTCTTTCTCTTCTTTTCTCTCCTCATCTCCTTCTCTTTTTCTCCATGCTTAGGTATGTCTTCTTCTTCTTTCTTCTTTTATCCTCTTAGTTTTTTTTAATTAATATGCTTTGCATAAATATTTTTCTCTCCTTGGCTTCACTTGCAACTACATTAATTAAGGTAAGATTTTTCTTTTTTTTTCATGATGTTTTTCACTATATTTTTTTATTTTATTTTTAATTGTTTTTGTTCTTAATAATTGTATAAATGTTGTTGTGAGATTTGTTTTTTCATATGAGATTAATTTTTAGTTGATTTATTTATAGGATTTTTAAATTTTTAGCAATTGCAACTTCATTTTTTTCATATGAATTTTTTTAGTTGAATTTATTTTTTTATTTTATTTATTTGTTGCAAATTTGTTTGAGTTGATTTTCTTATTTGTTTTTCAAGCATTTTGAGTATATATTATACAGTGTTGATTTATGTTAATTTAATTATTCCGTCGGTAATTCCATCGGTAAATCCGTCGGTAATAAAAAAATATTATTACTGAGGGATATACCGACGAAATGAAGCGGGTAATTTTATTTTTTTATTTCTGACGGACAAAAAATTACCGATGAAAGATTCACCGATAGAGCATTTCCGTGGGTAATTTTGTCGGTAAATTAATTACCGACGGAATATGTGTCTTACGCCGATGAAAAAATTCCGTCGGTAAAACTGTTAAATCTTGTAGTGAAATTAGTATTTAAAAGAAAATATTATCTAAATAACAAAAAAATAATAGTTGATAATTTATTATCTATTAGTTTATATTAATTATATCTTACTTCAAGATTTATCATAGTTCCTCATCATATCTTAAGAAAGTGATTCCTTATTCTTTTGTAGCATAGAAGCATCAAATAAGCATCAAATAATATATTATATTGTTTGATCTTATCTTCTTTTTTATGTAAGTTATAATTAGATTTTAAATAATAAAAATTAATTATTTTTCAAAATTATGTCAACGCAAAATTAAAAAAAAAAAAAAACTATCAAGTTAAGAATGATGGAGTTTTTTAATGAATAACTATAGACTCAATAGCTAAAATTAAGCACTCTCCATTGAGCACCCTTAATTTCTAGGTAAATTCTTTTAATCCTTAAATTTTCTTAAGGTGATTTCCAAATTAAAACTTTACTAGCTATTTTATTAACTTCTTAGTAATATTGTAATCGATTCCATTAAATATTATTTTATTTTAAATTAACATGGGTGATTAAAGTTTTAAAATGTATTTTTTAAGCGGATTCAAACAACACAATAAGATTTATGTTAATTATAATAATCTCAATTTCTCCTCAAATAAATCTGAAAAAATTGCAAGTAAAATTGAAAATAAAACTCAATAATAATTTATAAATTTTATTTATAATTTATTTACTTTTTGCAATAACATCAATATTTGTTAAAATTTATTCAAATTCACTGAAACGTTGAATTGAGCTAAATTAAAATGAAACAAAGTTTTGTAAATTAACGGATCCGCAACAAAATAGGAGGAGCCCACTTGCTAGTTTTATTGTTTTAGTAATTATTGACATCTTTTATTTTGTGTTGCGGAATTTTATTTCATTATTAAAATGCAAGACCATAACATGCATTAAAAATAATAGCAATTAACAAATTTAATAATAAGTGGTGCTAATGAACGGTTTATGGCATCTTCTCTTTCCGCTTTCTACCCAATTTCTTCTACCTAACTGTAACATAGCTTTTAAATCTCATCCCATAGTTGACTCAAGATAAGTCACAGATATAAGAAGATGAATTGATTATAAATTAATTTAGTTTTTTTATTTTATAAAAAAATAAAAAAAATTATTTAAAAATATAAGTAAAATAGATTTTGATTAGGTTTTTTTACTGGATCACACTGAGTCAATTTTCTTCTAATTCTAGTTGAAAATCGGATGAGTTTAAATCTCAAGTCATCTTAGAATCAACCAGAATCAATCAGCCAAGTCGAGTTAGATTTTAAAATCAATAACCCGAAATTAATCTTAACTGATTTATATATATATAAACACTCCAATTCATTCATATCAGTCAATGTGGTTATGGCTTTGCATAAACTACGAACGAAGAAGAACAAGTCCAAGTGGATCGGATAGAAAGATGCTCTTAATAACATTTTTCTCTTAGCTGTTGATATCATTACGTAAAGCCGCACATCACAATTACCTAACATCGTCGTCGACCTAATTGTTCAGTAATTTCCAAATGAACTTTAGTCCTGAAAGTCTGTGTTAAGGAGATAGACCACTTTAGTCATCGACGACTTGCTAAGAAGACCAGCAAAGGTAAAGAAGCCGAAGGCCGACCGAATCTTATTGACTACTAATGATATATCTCTCCTACCATTGCTTTTACCTAATCCACTACTTATATATGTTCAGGTCAATATATATCCCTCAAAGAATGGCCAGCACAACAAGGGCTGTTGCCTTTTCCAAACTTAAAATTAATCTTTTCATAGGAGATATATATATATATATATATATATATATATATATATATATATATATATATCCTTTCTTGAAAGGAGACACTGTTTCCTTGGAAGCTAAACGTACTACACGAGCGAGCAGCAGAGCGAGCGAGCTTCCATAAATTGATGACATTAATTAGGTTTTGCATGGAACACATAGAGAGGACAACCCTAGCTAGTCAAAACCTGACTAACATGCACTTTCACACCAATCAGCCTAGCCTAATTCACAACAGCTAGCAAACGGCATTTGCATAGATCGATCAATTCATTTAGCTAGCAGTGTGAACTGAACTCGCCAGTACTACATGGATTTCAACTTTCCATGCTACCGTACCAGTTAACTGGGAATGACGTGAAAAGACGTGTGTACAAGGAAAATTGAGGTTATCAATAAAGAGATGGATAGGAAATATGGATCCCGCGCGACTTTATTGAAAGATGACAAGACCTCTTTGTTTTTTCCAAGACCGTTAAAGATGATGAGGAGTTACTAGTGAAGAAAGGAATCAAACAGTTTCCGGCTTAATTACCACAGTCCGTCCAGCTCGGTCGATCGGATAGAGCTAAGGATCGATCATCAATATCCCTTATTGGATTGGATATTTGGATTGCCTTGCTTTTTCTATCTGAGGGTTTTCACCTTTCTCATCTAAACAGCTGGAAATCACCAAGTACGTTTTCTTGGTTGTCAGAAATTGTTAACTGGCAACAAGAAGACCATTGACATTTAGGCGCGCTTCCTTTTCTTAATATCTTTGTAGGCATCAAGTCTCCGGACATTTATTTGAGATAAATCAAAATGATTTATGAAAAATAAATAAATAAATAAAAATCAATTTTATAGAAGCATTTACAATTCTTTACCCATTGCTAAATACTTGGAGTACTACTGAGGCAGTTTCGGTAATAACAATTTGCTTTCTCATCCATATATATATCCCTCGTCTGATCATGATAATTCGTATCATACTTTTAGTGCAAAATCCCGTGAAGAAGTTGGTGAGTCATGGCATTGACTTGGTGCCTTTTATATATAACAGGCGTTCAGTGCATGTTAAACCTATTTTAATTTCGATATAGGCACCTTTCCGTTACTCTTATTTTAATCTTGAAGGGAAAACACTGAAATAATCACACAATTATTAAGCTCAATTGTTCATTTATATGTGCAACGTGCAATATCATCATGCACAGTCATGTACACATAGAATTGTCAAAGACAAACAACTTGTTGCTGGCAGCATAGGATGATTCCCCATCATAAAAGTGTATGATCCCAATCGATTGACTAGAAAAACAACAATTAGTGAAGAAAGCAACATAAAAAGATAGAAACGGACGTGCTTGTCATGTGTAGCCTGAGGACAGTGCTTTTAGTAGAATATTTTTCTTTTGTTGCATTAATATTATTGAGAATTGAGGATGAAGATGAGATTAAGGCACCCACATTTCTTTAGGGGAGATATATATGTATCATAATGTTAATTTTGGGGTGGATTAAAAAACGTCACCGTCCCGGAACCTCCTGTATGGACCATACGCCATTGTTCCACATTAACTAAAGCCACCAAAACGAGGAAAAAAGAAAAGGGGGTCCCTATGGAGGTAAAGACGGGGAAGAAAATACCTCATACCCACTCGTACTAGCACATCTCTCCCCCCATTGCAAAAGGAGGCAAGGCAAACCCACAGCAGCTAAAAGCCAAATCTCCCGTCAATTTCCATCGTATATATATATATAATAAATAAATAAAGCAAAAATATACCCCGGCACCACCAAATTAAGTTCACCCATAAAAGGTGCCCGTTATGACCATATATCTTGTCATATGAATATATAATATGGACCGGCAAAAGACAACCATGCCCCTCGTCAGGACATAGGTGGTCCTGTGTGCCCAAGGACAGGCCTCGTTATTTGCCGTCTACTGGCCCTAATTAGAAAGATACCACGAACCCAATTAACAAAGGAAAAGATCATCAAGATAACTAGATGAGGTATATAATCGAGAAAAAGGCATGCAAATGATACGGCCAAAAAGTTCTTGCATGCACTCACCTATAAACGGTTTATTCCGATTCACACATGATTTTTTCTCGTCTCGATTTCATCCACGAACCATCCAGCAGGCCTTCGAATATATATATAGATAAAAGTTGATTGGCGAATAAGATTTACCATATTATCCCCACAAGAAACTTATGCTGTGTTTGGCTGAGAGAGGATCTAAAAAGCCACATCCATTTACAAAAGTTGAGAGGATTATTGAAAGTGAGGATATTCCCCGTTTTTTACAACAGAACCCCATATCTTCTCATTCCCTTTTTTTCCATCCCCGAAAATTCTCCACGATCGAAGACCCTACTAAGACACTACAAAAAAAATTCCTAAAAAAAAAAATAAAAAAAAACATTTCATTTCCGTGTAAAGAGTTTTTCTTTCTTTTTCTACTCCGAAAGTGTTTAGAACTCTCTAGGGTCAACAAAAATTGACAAGCCGGGTGGTGATTTAGTCCAGTCACCAACAGACCCGTCGCTATAGTCCTCCCCGAGCCTCTTAATACACCACAAATCCTCTGCGCACGATAGCATTTTCCAGTGTGGTATTCCTAACTTAAGCGGCTCGCGATTTGCTACCTCTGTAACCACCACTCCACACCCACTCTCTTTAGCCAAATTATGCACGTGACCACACAACGCTTTCATCATTTTAGCTGCGCGTGGTCCTTCACCCCCCAAGCCATACATAAAATACAACCCGAAGGGCCTAAACACCGCAGGTACCGAAGGCAACCTCAAGAATGGCAACGCCTTGTCGACAACTCTCGTTGTTTTAGCAAATGTCCGCTTCACGCGCGACGCGCCACGCACTTCAAGTCTAAAAACATCCTTGCAGTTCCACACGCTGAGCACAGCCCACGACTCCGGCGGGTCGGATAGAAAGCTGTCCGGCCCCGCCCACGACCCGGATTTCAAACTGCCACGTGGCACGGCCAAGAAATTCCCCACATTCAGCTTGTTCTTGAGGACGGAGTCAATGTCCCGAGGGAAGAACTCGGTAGTGGCGAATCGTCGCCGGTACAGCAACTCGGCGTCGTGCGGGGTGAGTTTGATGATTGTTACACGGTTTGATACAGGGACCCGGTGAGCAAAGACCGGGTTGACTAGGATCGAGGGAGTACGGAACTTGGAGTAGCCGCATTTGTCGGTGAAGAGCTTAACGGAAGCGTGGTTGTCGTTTTCAGTTGCTATGTAGGAATATTCAGCGCCGTTTTGACGAAACCAATCTTCCATTTGATGTACCAATTTTAGGCCTATGCCCATCCTCCTGAGAAGAAGATTGGATTAAATTAAATGAATAAGATACAATTATTAATATTAATTAGCATCATCATTATTACTGGGCATTGAAGACAAAAGATAAGAGATGTTACAGAAGATGTTACTATGTCTTAATAATAATAATATTAAAATGGTTCGACCCAATAATTAGAGGGGATATATCGTTTAATTATAATAATCAATTACACCCCGTCTTTCACTGTATATGGTAACGAAAATCAGCATTTTTTTTTTTTTTGTACAACTTTCTTTTCATAACGTAAAGTAAATCCATCTCTTCAATCCGATCAAGTTGACGACAAAATGCAAAAGAACAAAACATAGCATTAGCATCCAAGTTGATTTGTTTGGAATTACAAGTAGATGTGAGAATGTGGGGTCATTTATTGATTGGGATATTTCAGGGAAAAGGAAAATAATTAGAAAAAACAGTGGTGTGCTAAGATGAAGATGGAGGCTAGGAGCACTTACCGGTGTGAAGGAGAGACACGAAGGCCTAAAATGTAAGCAACTTTGGTGTAAACAGGGACGGGTTTGGAAAGGTCATTATTATTGATGACATTGTAGGAGTAGTTGTTTTTCACAGTTCTTGAAAGCTTTTTGCCACATGTAACGGTTTTGATGCAACCTCTTATCATCCCCACTATCTCCTCACCTATCTCGGCCACCTATTAATAATATTACATGGCATGGTTACACACGATTAGTCAACCTCGTTTTCTCGAAGGTAGTAGTAGTAATTAGCAGGTAAGAAAGAAAAAATTAAGGACAAATTTCTCAGAAAATGGACAAGTACTAATGTTCGTGTGTACCAGCATGAGGAAAGCAGGGGAATTGCGGACCCTGCAAATTGGGTCACCCAAGAGGTCGGTAAAGAGAGAGAGCTTGCCGCCGGGACCAACCTCACATCTTCTCTCTACTTCCTCAACACCAACTCCATCTTTTCTTGGATCAAATTCTCTAACCACTATCATATTCACTCTCTCTTCTCCCATAATATGTGTGTGTGTGTGTGTGTAACTATTTGTAATAAAATTAAACACAACAAGAGGAGAAAAAACGAGGTTAGAGAGAACCTTAAAGGGCAACAAAGGCTGCAACTTTAGTTGGGATTGGAAAAGGTATATATATATATATAGAGAGAGAGAGAGAGAGGGAAGACAAGGGATAGGTAAGCAGACTGAATAACTTGTGGAATAAGCAAGGAAAGATCACTCGAGAGCAAAGGCTATCTGAAGCTAGCTTTAGAGGGGGAGTCCTTCGAAATTAGAGAAACCAAAAAGGATCAAAAACGAGAATATCTTCGAAAGAGCTAAGATATGGCATAAATAACGAAAGAAATTAACAAGAGAAGAAAGGAAATCAAGAGGGTGCGGCAAGCCCTTCGAGTTTCAACTTGTGGTGCTAACTATCTCCTTTACTTATAGGTGGTGGGTAGTTCTTCACTGCGGAGGCTCAAGTGCACTTATGGTACCTCTAAATACCTGAATTTTGTGGGTTTTTTTTTAAGGAAAAAACTCTCCCTTTCTCTCTCTCTCTCCCCCTCTCCCTCTCCCTCTCCTTCTCTTTCTCTATTTTTATTTAATTCAGTGCTTTTTCAAGTCCCTATCTCTTCTTCCCCCATCTGTCCGTCTATATGTCCTTTATTTCTTTCTCTCTCTCTTACTGGTAACAATATTATTAATAAATGGTTATCCTTCGAATATATAGTAATTGGTAGTAAAAAATAAGAAATGCTCATCATCACAGGAAAAAAAAAAAAAAAATTGGAAGAGGAAATGGCGGCTTTGGCTGCGCAGCTCTCCCTCGGTTACAGGTATTTCATTTTAATCATATACGATGCGTTGCCATCATGACCCCGTTTGTAATCATTACCTTTATTTTACCTTTCCCTTACTCTCCCTCTCTTCCTCCGCCCATCCATCATCATCCGTATTTTATCATCATGATGTACAAATCATACCCATATATTAAATACCATGCCCCCGTTTAGTTCCCTCGTAGTCTTATCCGGATTGTCATCGATTCTAAAAAAATGTTTTTCGGTTTTTAAAAATAAAATGATATTATTTTAAATATTTATAAATATAAATATTTTGTTGTTTATATATAAAGTACAAGGATTGGGTACTGAACATTAGTTTTGTAGAAGTTAAAGCAACATGTTCTTCATTAATGAAAATCTTCTTTTTATTTAATTTGCACATAGAATTATTAATTATTTGACTTTCCTATTATACTTATAATTATAACTCTTACTTTAATTCTTTCAATCTAGTTTTTCTCTTTTTTTATATCAAAGAAAAGGTAATAATATAAAATAATTTTGAAAAATATAATATGAAATGTAATTAATTATATTTAAAATATATATATATATATGTATATATAAACGAAAATATATGTAAAACTGCAGGGACGGAAGAACCATATACATGTATGTATGTATGTATGTATGTATGTATTTGCATGTCCCATAGTTAACATGTTCATGCACAGCATGTATTCAATTTTACAAGAGGGGAGGGGGTATTAATTATCTTTGACAGAAATTTAAAAACTCCTACTGCAGTGAATTTGCAACCGAAGGGGAGGTGGGAAGTGGCAACGTGGGCAAGTCCCCGGAATTTCGGCCGTTGATTATTTAGTGGGCTACAAAAAGAGGGTTTCCTTTTACAATCAACAGTAGGTAATGTTTGGGATTTTTGTGTAGATTATTTTTTTTTAATGTTTTTTATTTAACAATATATTAAAATATTTTTTTATTTTTTAAAATTTATTTTTAATATCAATATATTAAAATGATTAAAAATTATTTAGACAATAAAAATATTTTTTAAAAATAATAAAAAGAAAGACCCTCAATTTTGCGTTTTGGTAAAGAGTGAATAGTGAAATTGAAGATGACAGGTAGCATTATTAATAGAGTGGATTATCCACGAATTTATAGATGGACGGCCATGATGGCCTAAACCAGATTTTGAGGCTGTGCCGCCACAATCCACTTTTTTGAAAAAGGGAACACATTTTACTGTATGAAGCACCCCTACCATTACTTGTATATGTAGCTGAATCTACACCCTGCATTATCTAGATTATCGTTTCTGTACATCGTGAGTGACAGCTTAGCTAGCTTCACTTCAACAGTGGCCCCTTCACTTTAACTCTTCACTTCTTCTCTCACTAGTGGTAAAGTTAATAAAAACAAAAACAAACAAACTAAAGCTGCGTGGAAGCTGGATGAGGCAGTTTGTTAAATGAAAGCTTTTTGTTGGAAAATTTATAGAAATTAATTTTTAAATTTTATAGTATCATACAAAATGAATTTGAAAATACTTTTTAGTATCATGATAAAATAGTTTTTTTGTTTGCTGAAAATACTAGAAAGTGTTTGGTTGTATCATAAAAAATAAATTGAAAAATAACTTATTCATGTTTTAATATTCTTTTCAAGTTTATTAAAATAAAAGGGATTAAAAATGACAGATAAAAAAGGATAAAAAATCTCAATTTCATAAATTATTTTAAATAAAATAAATAAAAAAATAGCGATCAAATCTGAAATATAAAAAAGTTGAAGGGGGATGAAATTAAAAAAATCAATCTAAAAAATTATTTCAAATAAGATAAATAGAAAACCAAAAGAATGAGAACTAAATATGACAAATGAAAAAAAATTCAATTTCATAAATTATTTCAAATAAAAAAATAGCAATTAAAATAATAAGAATCAAATACAAAAAAAATAAAAATAAAAGGGAATGAAATTGAAAAAAAATCTCAATTTCATACATAAATTATTTCAAATAAATAAATAGAAATCAAAAGAATTGATATCAAATATAACAAATAAGAAAGTTGAAAGATAATAATTTTTTTAAAAAAAAAATCTGGTTTCATAAATTATTTCAAATGAAAGAAATAAGAATCAAATTTGATAAATAAAAAATTTCAATTAAAAAAAAAGTAAGAATGAAATCACTATCAAAAGAATAAGAACTAAAGTTGATATGAAAATCAAATTAAATCAAATTTCAAGGGATAAAATAAAAAAATAAGAAAAAGATTTAAAAAATATATATATCAATCAAAAGATTGAGGATCAAATTTGATATAATTAAAAAATAATAGAATATTTTTGAATTTTTTACAACTTTTGAAAAGTGAATTTTGACTAAAATAAAAGGAAAACATTTTCTTTAAAAACAAGTCAAATCTTTCTTTAATTAGAAAGTGTTTTTCATTAATCAATTTTATTAGTAATAAAAAACATGAAAAAAATTAGGAAATGGTTTCCGAAAACAAGTTCTTAATCAACTAAATAAAAGGGTTGTCACCAGTTCGAGTTTCACAAATCTCAGGGTCACTGAAGGCTTACATGGTTGTTGACTTTGAGGCCCGTGGGATTAGTCGAGATGCGCGCAAGCTGGCCCGGACACCTATATTAATAATAATAAAAAAGTTGTTTCCCATATATATATTAGAAAATTGTGTTGACTAATATGTTTGTATTTTGTTTAAAATTGTCTTTCAACATATATTTCAATTAAAAAATATATTAAAATACACCTGAAAGTATTTTTAAAATATTCTTGAATGATCATTGATATGCTGACATTAAGAATATTAAAAACAAATAAAAATATCAAATTTATTATTTTTTTAAGTACAACATATACATTGCAATTAAAAAAACACCTACGTCACGTCATGGAATGCGATAATATGGTACCGGTGAGCAGTGTCTTCTGTATGTATTTTATTTGATGCTAATTGCATGTAATTAAATCCAAGAAGGTGAAAAACAAACAAATAAACGAACGATTGGTAATTAAATCCTCTTAATTTGTTTACTATAAATGTCATTGCATCGACAGGAGAGCTGCAAGTGAAAGATCATCACTAATAATATAATTATATATCTATGAAAATGACCTGAAATTATTGGGCAAACTAAAGAAACACTTGCACGGAGAGGGAAAATAAATAAATAAATAAATAAATAAATAAATTCCTAGCGAGTAGAGGACAGATTTTAGGCATTGAAGCTAGCATCTAGCTAACAAACCTGTATGTTTGTTGATATGTGAATAGTGGGCAGATGGGGACTCCTCCTCCTGGCTAATCCCAATCTCTCAATTATTGTCCTAAGCAATATTTTAACATGCTTCTAATAGTGATGTGAAAAAAGGCTTTTAAAAAAGAAAGAACACAGGCCTGTGTGTTCCTGGCTTTTCCGAGGACAGTCATGCGTAGTTCTTTATTACCAGTAGTCAGTTGTTTGATTAGAGAAACGAGGAGGGAGATATTTTCGAAGCCTATTGACTTGCTGAGATTAAAGTGTCAAACAAAAGAAAACGAAAACGTATGTCGGCCATCTTCTTTTCTTATCACAGAAGAAAAGGAATTATGTCATCCTTCTTTCTAATATATATATATAGACGCTCTAATTAATCGGAAATAATCCTATAAACTACGTGCATAAACCAAAATCTAATTCAATTCTTGTTTTTTTTTTTTTTTAAAAAAAATGAATTCTGATTTGAATCTAGACTGGCTTCTTGGAACATAAGGCCCGTGGCTGAAAGATCGCCAGGGTCAAACGTTCCAATATACTGTTGTGGATAAATTCATCTCATGAGGATAATTATTTCCTCCGATCCAAGTTGTGGGTTAATTTCTAATAATAATAATAATAATAATAATAAGCTTCAGGGTTATTTTTAATTAAAAAAATGAAAAGCTATTGCCTACACTAAATAAAATAAAATAATAAAAATATATTAACCAATAAAAAAAAATAGTTGTTAATAATAATTAATTACTAAAGCATAAAGTTAATTAATCATCATAATAAAATCAAAAGATAGATGCACAAGGTAAATATTTAACACTAAGTATCCTTTTTATTCTTTACATTTTTATTTCATGTATTAAAAAGAGACAACAATATATATATATATATATATATATATATATATATATATATATGTTGGTTTTTTTTTTTTTTTATATGATTCAAATAAAAAAAGC
>Ga0325414_1002799_pt1 | contig 17896 bp, 15 predicted proteins | sample PopdelMetagenome_8_FD_206183 | JGI IMG/M metagenome (GOLD analysis project Ga0325414, IMG submission 206183) | Populus deltoides microbial communities from Bellville, Georgia, United States - Leaf-PdKOR-R3 | ecosystem: Host-associated > Plants > Phyllosphere > Phylloplane/Leaf | place: USA... | reverse complement strand
AAGGCACCTGCTTCTGAAAGGAGTATGAAGACTCGTGGTATTCTGGCCAGACAAGTAAATGGGATCGTGCCTGATCAGGCATGACATTTTTTGCTTTCTCGTTTATTCTTAAATCTTTAATTTTATTGTAGTGCATACTGTTATGGAGCCTGTCTAATTAGACAAACTGGTCTTTGTATGACTTACAGGGAGTACGTCCGGTGGCAGAAGTTGAAAAGGTCCCACCTGCTGGTAATTTTCTACTCAGAAATTCCATTGGATATACACATCCATTTTTAGACGCTTAAATTGTTTTATCAGGCAATACAAATGTTTCAAGTTGGGGTATCTCATCAATATTTGGTGGAGGTGATCATTCTCGAATGTATGCTAAAGAAAATTCAACAAGCAAGTCATATAACGAACCTGCTCAGAGCATAGAACCCTTGGAACAAAGCTTGTCTCTGATTCATTTAAGAGAGGTATGTTGTCTCTAATACTAGTCCTGATTAGCTTATGAGCATAATCTGATTTCCTTTTTTTTTTAATTCTCAATGCATTTTATTCTAACAAATTTCCCTTTTTGTTTTTAATTTTTTATTCTCAATGCATTTTATCCTAACAAGAATATTTTTGTGGTTTTTTAGCCCCCAACTGTCTTGAGGCCTTCAGAAAACCATTCAGAGCATGAGTCTATAGAAATTGCAGTCACAAAATTGCTGTTGAGATCATACTATGACATTGTTCGGAAAAATATTGAGGACTCCATACCAAAAGCAATTATGCACTTTCTGGTAATTCTTAATCAGTGTCGGTTTACCTGTTACTTTCTTGTGGCCTTTGTACAATTACTATTACACTTACACATGGCTGTTATGTGATCTCATCTTATTTTGGGCCTTTCTATTGGTTTTTCACTATTTTGTTTCTTGTTTTTATTCATATCTGCTCTCTTTTTGGGTATGCTATCTACCATCTTTGTGGTCATCTTGTTCATCTGTAATTTTTGCTGTTAATAACATGAAGTTCTGTTCACCAAAATAAAAGAAAAAAAAATATACTTGCAAGATTTTTTGCAACTCTTCTCTCTTAAAAAGTTCAACTAAAGAAACAAGAGTTATTGGGTATGGCAGCATGGCCTATAGAACCAGTATCAATCTTATCCAAACATTGTCTGCAACTGCATAATGTTTATATTTTCAAAATGTTCCAAAACTCTCTTGTTTCCACCACCACCACCACCACCACTAGAAAAACTACCATGATGGAATGGCAGTTTGGACAAGTTCTCTAATGTTTTAAGTATTGTACTGCTAAAATTCAAAATGAAAGAACATTTGGGGTCATCTCGGCTAGGATAATTGGATGTAATTTGTCATATTCTTTTAGTTCTGATGTCACTTGGATTCATCATGTAGGTAAACCATACAAAGCGTGAACTGCACAATGTCTTCATTAGAAAACTTTACAGGTACGATAATGTTTTACATTGATTTTAGTCATTGGTCCTGATTTCATCCTTCCAATTATCACTCGTGTAATGTAAGCTAGTCATGTGTTAAACCTGGATTTCTGTGTCTTCCTGAAACAGGGAGAATTTGTTTGAGGAGATGTTGCAGGAACCTGATGAGATAGCAATGAAGAGAAAGCAGACACGAGAACAACTTAGAGTTCTCCAACAGGCATTTAGGGTAGGCTTTTCATGACTCTAATCAGCAAAGACCATATACCTTCACACTGTCCTCATGTTCTATTATGGTTCTCTAGAAGTATTAATTTTCCTTAAGCTCTTTGGTGTTGGGACTGGATTTAATTTTCTTTGAACTGAACATTTATATGGCGATTGGTATCTGCATATTTATGCAAGCATTTAACAGGCTTACTGTCAGAACTCGGATGAGTAGGTAAAGAACTTAAGTGTTTTGTCAAATGGGGTGACCTTTAAGATTTTAATCTTTCTTGCTTAGTGCGATGTTTATCTTGTGCATGGTGACCCTATTACCCTCTCCTCTTGGAGAACTTATTTGCTACCCAAAAGCTAGTATGCATCAGTAGGCTTTTGTCACCAGATGTGGATATGAAATTCAATTGCTCTGTTGTCATGAGGTTCCTTAGCTACTTCTGCATTGCAAATGTAGATGTGCTGAGAAATTCCTGGCATCTAATTCGCTGTATTCTTTCTTTTCAGACATTGGATGAATTGCCATTGGAAGCTGAAACTGTTGAAAGAGGATACAGTTTGAGCTCTGATTCCACAGGATTGCCAAAGATCCATGGACTGCCAACATCAACAATGTATAGCAGTGGTTCCAGTGATTCCTACACAGCTTCTCCTAAGAACCCGAAGTCCCGGAAGTCATCCCACTCAGGGGAGCTACAGCCACATCTATATGCTGATTCTAATGGAAGTGGACATGCTTCCATGCCAGGTCTCTATCCAACAGTAGACTTTTAAGCCATTTGATCGAGCATATTGGTCAATTTCTAAAAGTGTCCAGGCATATTATATTTCTTTGAATTTCTAAGTCACTTTACGCATGCAACTTCCAGATTATTGAAATCCCAACTTTCAAAGATGGACATAAGCAAACCGGAAGTTGTGTTGCTCCCTGCCATATCTCTGTTTCTCTGATAATAGTATAGGGTTATAATTGCATTTTTTTACGAGGCTCCATGAAGAATAACAGGGGGGGGGGGGTGGTTATTCTATCAGCAGAAGCCCTTAATATATATATTTTTTGATATGTGCTATTATGAAAATTGTTGTCCAATTTCCAGTTAGGATTGCCGGTCCATATCATTTTGATCAAATAAAACTTTGAAGGAGCACTGAGAGTGCCCTGTGGTGCTTGTTAGGCGTCAGCATTATTGAGCTTTCAAACACTTGTAATTTAGGTTCGCATTTCTTTGATTTTCCAGGTGTTGAGTGTCTTTATAAAACTGTCAAGGAGCACTGAGAGTGCCCTGTGGTGCTGGAATTCTCTAGGGATTTGATGTTGATAGCTGCTTCCTTGCTGCCTCATTTTCCTCGGGTTTTTTTTCCCAGATTTGGAAATATAATTGTGTTAATAGTGAAATTTTTTGAATTTGCAACATTTAGTTTGCAAGTCTATGCCTTCGTTTTGAACTCTTTCAAATTCCACCGTCTCTGGGCTTGAAAAAACGTTACTGGAACAAACCGATGTTATTCTACGACTACGTGGACAAAATAAGAGCATCACCGTCGATGTCCTGTAGACCCCTTCGTACATTTCCTATACATGGCTCGATCCGCCTCCCAATTTCATGTTATCAAACCTCCATTGCTGCAAAAATTGCGTTTGTGTTGCATACCGCCATGGGTTAATTTAATGGGCAAACATTCTATACCCTTTTCCTTGTGCAGTCACTCTTCCTTTGTAAGCCTATGTCCAATGTATTTGAAAAACACAGTCTTGCCTGAATCAAGGCTTGTCGCTATAATTGATGATAGCACTTCATGTAACCATGCAGATTGACATTATTATCACCATGTAAATCTAGCCCTGCCTACGAGGGTAACAAGGTGTCCTGCCATCTTGAAGTTTGATTCGAGCTTCAAGCTGGATTTTTTTTCAAACTAGTTTAGATATTTATCCAATTAATTGGAGTAATTTAATTTACAATTCAGTCGATAGGAGTTGAATAAATCAATTTTAAGAATTCTTTCTAATTCAAAACAATATCATTGAAATAATATCATTTTAAGGTTGATTTGACAACCTATTAACCCAAGCTCCTATCCGGGTATGACAACTTTGTACGATGTGGTCTTAGGGGAAAAGACTCACCATAATTGGGCCTAAACCGTTATACATGACCACTTGCCCAAAATTCCCTTGAAAATCCAGAGAAGAATTGGGCCTAACTGTGATAGTTTTCTCTTCCAGAGGCAGCAAGTACCGGAAATAACTAACAGCAGCAGATTCTAGACAGCATTCTCCGCCAAAAAAAACTAAAATTTGACTTCTCTCACTTCTCTCTTCTCCAAGAAACCACCAGCTCCAAACTTTCTCTTTCAAGAACAATTTTCCCGAGAAGATGATGAACATGAATGCACATAACATTAACATCCTCCGATACTTACTTCGGAAATGGACATTAAAACAACTTCTCATTTCGGTCATCGTTTTCTACACATCCAGTTGCTTGCTAGAGCACTATGTTTTGAACCAGTATTTTCCTCAATTCATCTCTGATCAGGTACTCTCTTTCACTTCCTTCTTGTACTTAATTTGTTGTTTTCTTTAATTTCTGCTAGCCCATTTTTATGCATTTTCTTTTTCTTGTTTATGAATGTGATTCTGGGATTCAAGATTTCTGATATTTATGCTATTTTTATGCCCTTCTATGGCCATGAAGGCGAATTCAGATCAAGTTCCTTATAGCTATACTCATACCTCTTTCTTGAATTTACTTTTATATGCCAAGATTCTATGTTTCTCCTTACTGTTTCAGTAATTCTCTCGTTTTCTCTTCAGTTTATTCCCTTTTTTAGTCCTCTCTTAATGCTTCTTTTATGGTTTTATGAATGATTATTTCGCTCAGGTCCAAGATTCTCTGAATGAAGTCTCTCACTCACCTACAGTTTTCAGGATGAATTATGCGGAAATGGAGAGGGAATTTAAGGTCTTTGTGTACCAAGATAGAAACATAACAAAGCATTGTGATTTACCGAGCAAGCACTACAGCAAATACGAAAGCGAAGAATATTTCTTCAGTAATCTCAAAATGAGTCCTTTTCTTACCGATGATGCGGCGGAGGCTCATCTCTTCTTTATTCCAATCTTTAGCCAAAAAATGACGAAAAAAGTACGTATTTCGTATCTCGAAATGGTTCACTTTGCTCTCTTCGTAGTTTGATGTAAGCGATAGCGCTCTGGTTTTGGATATTCTCGGTTCGGATAGATTGATTCTTGTGGAAAAATAATTCTGCAATTGTATCCAAATTGTCTAAAGGACTTTAGGTGCTGATCGTTTTTTTGTGAGTTGCCACGATATTGGAATGAAGGCTGCTGAAAATATTCCATTTCTAGAGAAGAGATTCCAAGTTTATTCCACATAAGGATGTCACCTTCCAACAGATAAAAGAGCAATCTCTTCCTTCTGATGGATATAAGAGGCAACTTCAAATTGGTGGGACCCTGTATATCCTTGAAATGTTGTAAAAAAACAATAACAGAAAAGAGAAGGGTTACTACTCACATGATTATGATTTTGATAGTACTTTCATATTTTTATTATGAGAAACCATACAATATAAATAAATATTATAAAATGTTTTTTACAATCTTCAAAATCTTCAAAATACTTAATTAATATTAGACTCTTCAATACATATTTTGAATTTATAATATTTCTAATGCTCATGATTATTTATTATAACATTAACTTCAATACATTTAATCTTAGTAAACAAGTTTAATAACTAACATTCTCCCATTTTAAACTTGTTCCAAGCTTCTTCTTCAAATACCAGAAAACATTAGTTTTCAATGGCTTTGTAAAAATATTAGCAATTTATTCATGAGTTTTGACATGAATTAACTCAACATTGCTTTCTTTTATGTGCTCTCTGATGAAGTTAAATTGAGTATCAATATGTTTTGAACGTTCATGATGAACTGAATTCTTTGCAAGTGTTATAGTAGACTTGTTATCAACAAAGATTCTTGTAGCCTTGCTATGTTTTTGCTACAAATCTTCCATCAGTTTCTTTAGCCATATTGCATGACACATACACGATGCAACAACAATGTATTCTGCTTCACATGTGGATAATGCAACAATAGATTGTTTCTTTGATGTCCACGTAAAGGTTGTTTCTCTCATAAAAAATACAAATTCAGTGGTGCCTTTTCTGTCTTTCAAGTTTCCTACCCAATCACTGTCATTGTAACCTGTAATTTCAAGATTTTGCGAAGATGAATAAAACAATTCATAGCTTGTTGTTCCTTTAACAAAACGAAGGATTCTCTTTGCTATCTTCAAATGTGAACTTTTTGACTTCTTCATATATCTGCTAATCAAGCCCATTCCAAACATAATGTTTGGTCTAGTACATGTTAGATAACGCAAGCAACACACAATACTTTTATAATATGTAGGATTAACTAAATCTTTTTCTTTAATTAACTTGGTTCTATATTCAACTGAATTGTGTGCTAGAAAATAATCTTAAATTTTTTCAAAACTTCTATTACATACTTGGCTTGTGAAATGAAAATTTCATCACTATTCTGCTTTGCATCTAATCCTAGAAAATAAGCTATGAGATTTAAGTTTGTCATTTCAAATTCCTTCACCATGAATTGTTTGAAGTCTTGAATCATAGTAGGATCATCCCATGTGAAAAGTATATCATCAACATATAAACAAACAAACATTTCTTGGTCTTGAACAATTACATGTTTTTGCTTGTAAGTTTCGTTTTGGTTGATTTTCTCAGCAGTCGTCGTGTCTTTCAATGACGTTCTGACTGGAAAAAATTCTCGATAATTGTCAAGGAGGATGATGTTCCCCATCTAAAGAAAATTCTTAAAGGCATACCAGAAAGAAAGTTCAAGAAAATGAGCCAAAATGTTCTTAAGGTAGACAGAAGTCCAAGAAATATTGTCAGAAAGATTTTGTTATTGTCTTAACCATATGTCACCTTTTTTGAAAAAAAGATATGTTAGCTTGAATTTATAAACCAGAAAACATATCGAAATCACGTATCTTATATTGCAGCATTGAAAGAACAAAACTACAATAAACTATGGAAAAATGTATTGGTGCACATACCTTGCCCCCAATTCTATGACAAGAAATGGGAATAAAGAAGAGATGAGCCTTATGAGGATCATTAGTCAAGAACTGACTGTCTATCAGATTCATGAAGAAGTAGTGCTCACTTGCGTATATGCTCTTGAGCTTGTCTTTTGGATCATAACATGTTGTTGGGTTTCCACCTCGGTACACAAAGACCTTAAAATCCCTCTGCATTGCCTCATAATTCCGGAAGAAATATTCTTTTGAGTGATAGATATCACCAATGGAACCTTCGGTCGAATAGTTCTCCAAAGACGAGCTATCCTTCAAAAAATACCATAAGAAATTAAGAGGACAAAGAATATGTAAGAAAGCAAACAAAGCATGCAAGAAAGAAGATGAAATTATACAGTGCAAATTAAGAAATTAAGAGAACCTGAGGAGTAGACCGACGAATAAGAAAAAAAAGATCTATTAAAGATGGAAAACGAATTCGGCACATCTTCTTGGAATTGTTCTTTAATTTCTTGAGGGAATGTTTGGAGATGATGTGGAAAGGAGAGAATATATGCTCTAATGTTTTGGAGGTTGCAGAGAGGGAACAATGCTTTAAGGCTTTTAAGTAGTTATTTCTGGTGAATTTTAACTAGCTACGGGCAGTTATATCTTAACTAACTAACTAACCAAACCGCTACCTTTTCCCTCCCTCCCTCTCTCTTCCTCTATGAAAGCAAGAAGCCACTCTCACCCTCTTACTTTCTCTCTTCATTTTTCCCGAGAAAAACAAAAGGAAAAGAAAAGAATCTATCCAAGAAATCAACCATGCAGAGCTCAAATCCCCCTCAAATTCCAGCAAACGAATTTCTGACTCTCAGACGAACACTTTCCTACCTTTCTGCTGTAATTCTTTCAATCTGCTTCTCAATCTGCCTCCCTCAATCCCCATTTCATCTTCAGGTACTCACTTTCTCTCACTTTCTTGCATTTTCCTTTCTTCCCTCACTTTATTGCATTTTCCTTCACTTTCTTTTCATGCAATTTTCATGGGATTAGAAGGTCAACTTCAGTCACTATTAGAGTGATACAACTTCCTTTCACGTTCTTGCATTCTATTTCTTTGATCACTTATGGGTTTTGAAGGTCAACTTCAGCTCTTTTAAGGATTACCATTAGAGTGATACAATTTTCGTTCACTTTCTTGCATTTTCTCTCTAATCATTTATGGGTTTTGAAGGTCAACTTCAGTTATTTAAGGATTACTATTAAAGTGATGCAACTTTCATTCACTTTCTTTCTTTGATCGTTTATGGGTTTTGGAGATCAATTTTGGTTCTTTAAATATTATGCCTTTTCTTGCTTTGGTTTTTGATATAGGTGCTGGCGCAGCCATTGCGCGATTATCCTCGATATTCTGATGCTGCTGAGCTCCCTCACATTCCTAAGGCTTTCAGGATGGACTATATGAAAATGGAGAGGAGCTTCAAGGTCTTTGTGTACCCACATAAGACCACTGCCTGTGATAAAACAAGGACGATTGATGGCAAGTATGGGAGTGAAGGATTCTTCTATCAGAATCTCAATCAGAGTAGGTTCTTGACCAAGGATCCTGATAAAGCTAACCTTTTCCTCATTCCCACTTCTTGTCAATCTCTTCCTGCTGAGGTATAACTTTCATGCATGTTGATAGGTTCTTGGAAGTTTGATTGCAATTGATCTAGGAATTTTGAGTGTCTTATAGTGATATCTATACTATCTCAAGAACAGATTGTATAGATAATGAAGGGTCTGATGTTCATATTGTTATGTGCAGGAAAGATCGGTGCATGAAAGGGCTATTGCTGTACAGCATTTTGTCAACAGCCTTATTTCTGAGTATCCTTATTGGAACAGAACTTTAGGTGCTGATCACTTCTTCATAACCTGTGCAGACATTCATGTGACTGCTAGTGAACGAATTTGGAATCTTATGAAGAACTCAATTAGAGTTATGTGTTCTCCAAGTTATAATGTGGAATATGTTCCTCATAAGGATGTTTCTCTCCCACAAAGTGTTCAGCCATTTAATGTTTCTGTCTCACAAATCATGCCGCCACTTTACGCTTTTATAGCACCAACAACACAGCCATTAACTCTTGCTGCTAAATATAACATGAAGAGCAGGTACCGATACCTTTTATGTCCCTGGACTATACTAGAGCAGGGATATAGTCAAAATTGAGGACTACTTATCGATTTACCATAACATTTAAAGGTCATGAATATGTTGCAGGACTATTCTAGGTTTCTGGAGAGGTCTTAAAGAAAATTATATAAGAAAGAGTTTGGTCAATGCCTGGGAGAATGACTCAGAGCTTGACATAAAAGAAATCCACACAGAAGCTAGTACTACAGAAATACGTCGGCTGTACCATGAGAAGTTCTACAGCTCAAAGTTTTGCATCTGTCCTGGAGGCCCTCAGATCGATGGTGCTATAGCAGTTGCAATTCATTATGGATGCGTTCCAGGTGATGGATCAATTCTTCTCTCATATCTTCTCTTGTATTGTATAATTAAGCCTTATATATATATATATATATATATATATATATATATGTATATAATTTGTTTCCTAAGCAGTCTGTGTACCTTTCTGCAGTTATCATGTCTGATTACCTTGATTTACCATTCAACGACATTCTTGATTGGAAGAAATTCTCTGTAATCCTCAAGGAGAGTGATGTGGATGGACTGAAGCGAATCCTTTTAAACATACCAGATCAAGAATATCAAGTCCTGCAGACCAATACAGTCATGGTACTTCACTTGTGAAATTCACTCTGCAAAATGCCTCTCCTGAGGATTAGTTTCCTTTATATTGTTTTCCTTGAATGTATTAAACATTATTTGATTCTGAACTGTCTCATTTCCTTAATTGCCTCTACCCCTGAATCAGGTCCAGGATCACTTTCAGTGGAATCTACCTCCTGTCAGACTTGATGCTTTTCATATGGTTATGTATGAACTTTGGCTCCGCCGTTATGTTACCAAGTATTAGTGAGTTGGTGAAACCCGCTTGATCCAGCAGAATCACAGTAGAACACCTGTCTGGAAGTACCAGCCATAAAGATGAACCTTCCCATTTTTCATGAACATATTTCAATTTTCAAATAGATGTCAGATGAACCCTTGCTATTCATTTTCCATCTAATGAATTGATGCATTTCCCTCATAATAACACTTTGATGCATATTTTGAGTGATGGAATGATGCAATTGTTGTGGTGAGTTTCTCATTTTGCCAAAGGGATTATGGTAACATATACTTCAGCTTTTTTTTTCATATTTGATGATGCAATTGTTGTGGTGAGTTTCTCAGTCCTGTCTGGAGGTGTGCTCTTTGCGCTTCAAAGCATGTATTTAAGCCTAGAAAAAAGCACGCGTATTTGATAAAAAAAAAAAAAAAGAGCAAAAAACAAGGGAAAGAAGTTAATAGGAAAATCAAAGCTCAGCCAATACGTAATTCATAGGGCTGCAATTTTATGGAATATATAAAATATAATGAATGGAATGTCTGAAGCCTAAAGTAACCTATTAGCAATCTGGCGATGAACTTCTACTGCTTGGTGAACTGAATTATACAATGCCTTTTCAAGACACTTCAACTCGCTTTTCTCTTATGACTCAGTCCTTCATAAATCTCCAGAAGATCCAATTAAGTTCCCATCGATTTTGACATAAAATAGATAAAAGATAATCACGTCAAGTTAAAATAGGTAAAAATCACGAACCTTAAGCAACAACAATCACGAACCTTCAAGTAAGATCTCTAATCATCCTTCTTACTGTCGTTTTATAAAGAAGAGGGTGACAATAATAAGAGAAATGTGCAGTTGGTAAATGGCAACTTGAAATTCTGAAAACTTTATGGCAGAGGAACCCTAATATTGTATTAGAGAATTCACCAGGTGAGGAAAATAAATTCAGGGACTGTTGCATGATTTGTTTCTACCTTTTATGCTTTTGTTTTTAATTCCCAATGAAGTTAAACTGAGACATGGGCCTCATGGTTTAGCTTTGGTTTACTCCTAAAACTTTTAAAAAGATTGCCACAAGTATCAATGGGATTACCTCAAGCAAAAAAAGAAAAAGAAACAGTCTTTAAAAAGCAACCCCAAACGTAGCTGAGAAAAGTAACTCCAAGTGCAACCTAGATCAGATGGCCAAGCAGACAAACAATAGAACATGGAGGGGAAGAAGGAAGGGAAAAAAAGAAGAAAAAAACAGAGAAATGGAATCAAATCTTCAAGGAAAACCTTTCGAGGATACAATTGACCACTGCAATAACTTGATGACACAAAAGAGTCCTCGGAAGCCCTTCCACTCCTCAAAAGGTTTCAAGACAATTGCTCAATGTTTCTCTATGTATGATAGGGCTTCAATGTTATGAAATATCCAAAAGCCAATGAAATGGAACGTCTGAAGCCTAAAGTGACCTATTAGCAATCTGACGATGAAACGTCTGCTGCCTGGCGAACTGAATTATACACTTCAACTCGCTTTCTCTTAAGACTCAGTCATCCTCCATAGATTATTAGCAGATCCAGGTTCTAATAATCCACTTCCATGCTTGTTTAGAGCAGGTAAAGTAAAATCAAGAGTGGTTGGCACGGTGATTGTATGATTTTATTATATGGGCATGAAGGAGAAGCTGAAATTGAGATAAGATTATTAATTTTTTAATTCTGTCAATCTGATTTATATTTTTAATGAAATTAAAAAAATTAATTATGCTTAATACCTATAAAAAATTCATTCTAAAACAACTCTTTAATGATTAAGTTCATATCAAACAATTCTCTTTTAAAAAAAAACTCTAGAAATAAATATTTTTCTGGTAGCAAGGAAAAATCGAAGCTTATCAGGTCCGAGTGGTGTTTTTTCTCGTCATTTGTTTTGATAATGTACATGTGGTCATTGGTTTCCTAATGGTACGGGGATTGTTTGGTTTTTTCTTCCAACAGCAAACAAAAAACAATCAATCAAAGCTTATAGCTATAATTAACGAGTTTCTGGCTTCTTGTTAGCTATTCTCAGGTAAAGCGGCAATGGGCATGTTTTAGCCAACTTAGCAATTTTTAATTATAGCTATAATTAACAAAAGAAAAAAAAAAGTGATGAAATCAAAGCTTAATAACTGATAAAATTGTTTCAAACATACAATCCAATCCTCAGAATATTTTAAAGTTGGCTAAAACCTAAACAGGACAAAGAAAAGCAAGGTAGTTGGTGCTGATGATGATCATGTTCACAAGTATTCACAGGGCATATGATAGCGGCAAAGAGGGCACATGTGACTAGTTTGCAACCACTTAACAATGCAATCTGAGTGATAGACATGCGAGCACGGCATCCGAATGGCTTCACTCCCTGCATCAATCTCTTCCATACAAACAGTGCAGTCTCTCGCTGACGCCGAGGCGTCCAAAACCACCCTTTCCAATGCATCAATAGAGGACTTGGTGGCCGGGATTGGCTTTGCCTCAACCTCCATTGACTCCCTCTCAGCTCTAGCAATATCATCTTCTTCATTACGAAGTCTAGCTTCTTGATAGACTGTCTTCCGTATTGAGACAAACATGAATACGCCGTTAGAAGTATCAATGCCATGCGCCTTGGTTGTAATTTCGAATAGTATCTGTGATATCTTGATCTCAGGGATGCCCATGTCGGTCAAGATCTCTTTGAAATCATTAATGTAATGACTCGGTGAATCTCCAACCGGAATGTGAATAATTTTGCGGCTTATGGCCACGGGTCTTCTATACACTCCATGAAGAGAGTAGATCTCTCGCTTGTAAAGCAAGAAGTTCACAGGGAATGTTGTTGGTAGTTGGTCAACATTGACGTGTTGTGAGTTTCTAATTGTTTTGGGTTTTAATCTGACAATAAAGTCGTAATCGATGGGAGTCTCCATGATTGAGTTGAGAGAGGAAGAAGGGCAGTACTGGGGTTTGTGACAAAACGAAGAAGCTAATGAAGACAGTGAATCTAGCAGCTAGGGTTTGTGGAAATATATGACTCCTTGTTTGTTGATTTATAGGCATAGAATATCGGTTGACAATGTTTTCCTGGTTAGAAAAGGATTCCTGATTCCTTAAGGAATTCTCAAAGGTCGGCTAGCTGAATTGATGACGTTAATTCCTGATGATCATTATCTATAGATAAGGGAGCCTTTTCCAACGCAATCTGAAAGATAAGATCACTCAACCAAAGGATTTAGCTAGTCTTTTGCACAAACGCCCTTAGTGTAAAAATAAAAATAATGAACAAATTGAATATTAAAACACAAGCTATAAGTTGTCTCAATGCAATCTTTTAACGTCCACTGCATGGGGCTATTTGAATATTAAAACATATTGGACGCTTAGGAAAAAAAAATTATGTCAAACTAAGAGAATCACAAGAGAAGTATCAAAATTTTACAGAAGCCGGCGCCGGCCCCCTTGTGAGAACAAAAACAACATTGAATTTTGGATTTATTTCTTGGTTTCATCATTAACAATGGAACATTGTAGTATAAATACAAGTGCTAGACATGAGAGTCCGCAACCCACAAAACAGAAAAGTATAAACTGAATATCCACTAGAGAGGAAGGAAAACACATTCCTTAAAATGGCCCAGGGAAACCGCATATCAGCCTTTGTTTTGAGCTCAGTCTTGGTGCTCTCCTTTCTCCTCATTATCTCCATGGCTGAAAGTCGCATTCTTGGCAGTAAGTACTTTAGATAGCATTACTTTGTTCTGAAAATCCCTTGTAAATATTAACTTATGTTTTCATGAAATATATTGACTTCATTTTCTTTCAAATGTTAAACAATGTCTGATGAGCAGCTGCTGGTTTCTTCGCCAAAAGTACCCCAGAATGTGATGATGTGGTTGGAGTAGCAAGTGGAGACACTTGTTTTACCATTGCACAGTCATTTAATTTGACAGCTGCATCCTTTGATGCTATCAACCCCAATCTCAGCTGCAATGCTCTCTTTGTAGGACAGTGGCTCTGTGTTGCCGGGTCGGTCTAAGTTGCCGAGTTATTTGTTACTCCATTTAGTTCAAAAGAAGCACTGCCTTTACCCCCAAGGGTTGATTGTTTGCTTCGCTTTCGATTATCACTTGGCCTTTTTTTTGTTCTTGTAATTCCAAGAGGATGTTGAGATAAGAAGATTCACATGAATGTATGAGAATCTGCATTCACATGAATAAGAATAAAATGCTATCCATTTCATTTTTCTGGAAAAAAGTAAACCAGACATTAGATATGAAGGCCAGATCGAACTACATCAATTTTGAATTATACTGTATCTGTCAATTTTCAAGATCCCATGTTCGGTATATCTTGTTTCAACATAACTATAAATCTAAGCAAAACGCTCAATGCACACAGCAATTATGAAATGATATAGAAATGTGAAGCATGCTGTTCAGCTTGGAAACTGTTCTTAAGTCCTTCACCCATTACCATACTCTTTGCATGCACATTGTCATTTTCTCAACATGCAGGAGATCATGAGTAACAGCAATAAGACAAATCTGATTCCAGAAAGCTTTTAGTTATCTATACTTGTTTTTTGAGAATTGAGAAAAATTAATAGATTTAATGTGTTGATTGTGATTTTGTAACTTAGGTGTGATAGATTTATTTTAATGAGTATCAATTATTGTTTTGTCAATTTTATGGTTAAGTTGAAGATTTGGGTTTTTAGGATTTCTTGGGCTATATGAGGATTTTGTGTATAGCAATTTAAGATAATTCAGAAAATAAATGTTTTTTTTTTATTATTGTTAAATAAATTGGCGCGAAGATACAGTTAGTGATACTAGACCACTAAAATGGCATTATGGTTTTTGTATAAGTAAATTTTGTATATGGAATTTTGTAAACGAATCAAGTAGTGCTATCTTTGCTGTTCAGATGTTGTTATGTGCAGGGGAAATCCGAGGATGAAAGGGCTACTGCTGTCGAGGATTTTGTCAAGAGCATTATTTCCCAGTACCCTTATTGGAACAGAAGTTTAGGTGCCGATCACTTCTTCATAAGCTGTGCAGACATTGATGTGACTGCTACTGCACGAATTGCTAATCTTATGAAGAATTCAATTAGACTCGTGTGTTCTCCAACTTATAATCATGAATATGTTCCTCATAAGGATGTATCCCTCCCACAAAATGTGCAGCCATTTGATGTTTCTTCTGCTGGAAATTAGACTTCGAAAAGGTAATTTAACATGTTTGTCATATTCCTCCTCATATCAGGAATATAACTACATAGTTTCATATCAATTAGCACAACACTAGCTGAATGGCATGTATATGTTGCAGAACTAAACTAAACTAGCTTTCTGGAGAGTTCTTACTGATTCTTTTGTTAGAGAGAGGCTGGTCTACGCTTGGGGGGGTTTTGGTACAGAAATGGACATCAAAGTAGGACTAAAAGCCAGTACTGAAATGCTTTCAGGTTCGAGTAGTAATAGTTTTCCTTTGTTAGAGAGAGGCATTTTCTGCCGTCGGCCCCATACTGAAGTGCTTTCAGGCTCGAGTAGTAATAGTTTTCAGTGCCCAATTTAAGCCCATAGTTTTCTGTAGCCCTTTTGGTTCTGTTAATTTAACAGCATTGCAGATTGGTAGAGACTACAAGGAGTCTCTTTCAACTAACTAATCCAACTGCCACTTTTTTCCCTCCTTCCTTCCCTCCCTTCCAATTGACTGTCTAACCCAATCCTCTTCTCTATCTCCCCCTCCATTTCTCTAGATAAAAGCACAATATATAGACCATAAGCCTTGACACTATTACTACTCGAGCCTAATAAAATATTTGGCAAGTTTCACTCTTCAAATTCTCCCAAGAAAAAACCATCATGAACAATCTTCAACGAGGACTTTCCTGTTTTTTGGTCGTTCTTTCAATCTGCTTCTCAATATATCACCCTCAATTCCCAAATTCTTTTCAGGTACTCACTTTCTCGTATTTTCTTTTCGTGTGCTTTCCCTCATTTTCTTGCATTTTCTACACTATTCATTTATATTTTCTTTAAAGATTAGGCCTTTTCATATGTAGGTGCTGGCGCGGTCATTGAAAGAAAATGCTACAGATCCAGAAATCTTTTCTGAACTCTTCCATATTCCTGACTCTTTCAAAAAGGATTATAAGGAAATGGAGAAGAACTTCAAGATCTTTGTGTATCCCCATAACACAGACAAGCATACTACTGCCTGTAATAAGCCAACGGAGCTTGGCTGTTTTAGGAGTGAAGGATACTTCTATCACAATCTCAATCACAGTCGGTTCTTGACCAAAGATCCTGAAAAGGCTCACCTTTTCTTCATTCCCATTTATTGTCATTCGATGTCTCCTGAGGTATATCAATATGATTAAAAAAAAGATTTTAGCAGATGTGGTTCTTGAATTCTGATTACAAGAAGTTATCTTGAATGGACAAATTTTGGTGATGATGGTTTTCCTTGTGCTGTAGTATTTTTTTATTACTAATTAAATTGCGTTTTAGGGAGGCTTTTGAACTTTTGATGATGAATTTAGTTGAAAAAAGAAGATTAATTACATTTTCTTTCGCAGTATCAGATTGCTTTCTGAATTCATTTTCTTAAGCATCGCTGTCCGTACATTGGCATGCTTCTCTGATTCGTTGTACAATGCCTCTGATATTCATATTTCTGTGTCCAGGAAAAATCCAAGAAAGAAAGGGCTATTGCTGTCCAGGATTTTGTCAAGTTCCTCATTTCCAAGTACCCTTATTGGAACCGAACTTTAGGTGCCGATCACTTCTTTGTAAGCTGCTCAGAAGTTGATGTGGCTGCTACTGCACGAATTGCTGACCGTTTGAAGAACTCAATTGGACTCATGTGTTCTCCTAGTTATAATAGTAAATATGTTCCTCATAAGGATGTTTCCCTCCCACAAAGTGTACAGCCATATGCTTATACTGAAGCCAGAAATATAGAAAAGAACAGGCAACTTTTATTTCTTAACCCGATGAATTCTGTCATACCAGGAACATTACTACCACAAAGCTAAACAGCATGCATATGTTTCAGGACTATGCTGGGTTTCTGGAGTGGTGTTGAAGATTCTTATATAAGAGAGCGGCTGTACCTCACCTGGGAGTATGACTCAGAACTTTACATCGAAGCCAGAGATTGGCCTACTAGTATTGAACAAGGACATTGGCAAGCCCGTGAGGATTTCTACAATTCTAAGTTTTGCATCTGTCCTGGAGGCCCTCAGCTTGATGGTTTTATAGCATTCGCAATTCACTATGGATGCATTCCAGGTGATAGATCAGTTCTTCTTTCATCTCTTCTCAGCAGTTATGTGGATTTTCTGAATTTGCAGCTTGATGGTTTTATGTGGATCTCTCTGCAGTTATCTTATCTGACTACTATGATTTACCATTCAACGACATTCTTGATTGGAGGAAATTTTCTGTAATATTAAAGGAGAATGATGTCTATTCGCTAAAGAAAATCCTTCAGGACATACCAAAGCAAACATATGAATCCCTGCAGAATCACACATTCATGGTATATCTACTTCACTTGTCTGTAAAATTCACTCTGGAAAATGCTTCTGAGAATTGTATTAAACTTTGCTTATAAATTTCTTGAATTCACTGAATCAGGTCCAGAAGCACTTTCAGTGGAACTTATCTCCAGTAAAATATGATGCCTTTCATATGGTCATGTATGACCTGTGGCTGCGCCACCATGTTACCAAGTACCGGTACTAGACATAAAGATGAGCAATTGCTCTTGATATGCTTGAGAAATGTGTTGTATCCCACCCATTTTCCTTTCAAATAGCTATTAGATGAGATTTTCTTGCAAAAAATGAGGTTGTTTACTGATCCTATCTTCTGAAATGCGAACCTTGCTGGATGAGAGCAGGCCTCGGTGCTGTAAATTTTCATCTGTTTTTTCACAGCAGCAAAACTAGTAAAATATTTTCCATAAGGATTGTGCATATGGTAAATTATAAAAAGAAATTAATGAAAGGATCCAATTGAGAAATTCAGAAACCTTGAGGATCTAACTAAAAACATTACAGGTTCGGGATACAATTGAGCATAGGTATATAGGTTTGGGACTAAGTTAAGGTTT
>Ga0325414_1002798_pt1 | contig 17896 bp, 8 predicted proteins | sample PopdelMetagenome_8_FD_206183 | JGI IMG/M metagenome (GOLD analysis project Ga0325414, IMG submission 206183) | Populus deltoides microbial communities from Bellville, Georgia, United States - Leaf-PdKOR-R3 | ecosystem: Host-associated > Plants > Phyllosphere > Phylloplane/Leaf | place: USA... | reverse complement strand
TTAATATTCTTACTATATATGTACTTATGCTACATTGTTTTACATGTACTAATTTCCCTTTCACTTTATGTTTTGTTAAACCTTGTTCACATAAAGCTATAAAATATACACAAGAAATGCCTTTTTTTCCTTATCATTTTGCAACTTATAAATTGTTTTATTCTGACTTGTGCCCTAGGCATGGTTTTGTCTGTTGAGAAAACCGAGCTCCGTTGATCTTTTCTTTTTACTAAACTTAATCGCCACCGATTGCAATTAAAATTTTGATCTACATTAATATCATTCTGATAGGATTAGGATGTACTCCTCCATATACTCTAATAAATCTTCTCCAAATTAAGAAGAGATGCCTTGGAATGTTTTAGAAAGGGGATAATATTCTCATATATATTCGCACCCAACTTATTAGCTATTACCATTTTTGAGTTGTGTCCCTAAACTACATAATTAAGCAATTGGGTCCAGAATGTATCTAGGAATTATCAATCTGATCCTTTCATCCTCAAATATACTTTTGTTGTCATCTTTAGGTGTGGACTCAGATGAGAAATTAAATTCTTAAGCAAATTTTTTATTGACAAAACCAATTGATAATTCTTGGACCAGTTCGTTGAAAGTTATAGCTAGGTTAGGGACCAAATTTGGAAAACAATTAGAGATAGAGAACTAATATTATGTTACCCAAGAACCCCATAAAAATTAGGGATGAAAACGTCATCACTCACCAGATACTATACCAGGAATCCTCCCATCTGATTGAGATGGGTTTTAAGTAGGATGCAGCCTAGTGTGGATATAACTTAACTCGCTTTTATTTTTGAGCATACAAATGAGTGTATGTTTGTCCAATTAATACCCAACTGTTTTTTTTAATGTCCTAAATATTCTAAGAATTTTTGTGACTTATAGTTTTCAATTTTTTATTTTCTTAATATTATGGAAAAAAATGTTTTTTTAAAAATTATTTCATTTATCATTTAATCTTTGTAAAGGGATGGTGATAGGTATTTACAGGCTAGGTTTTGGTATTATCTATATTTGAATTTAAACTCAAAAATATTATCAACTCAAAACTTGACCGGTGTAAATTTTGAATATCAAAATCTAATTCATTCAAGTTTTAGTTATCGATTCAATACTCATTACCTAATTGATACATTGAGGTTTATAAAAACTAAAAGTTTTGATTATATACATAAAAATCTATCACAAACAAACTATTTGAATAACTTAACATATACTTTTATAAACTAGTACATAGCAGTTGTATGGCTTCTCTAGCTGCTTTCTATATAATATCGTATAGCACTAGGTTTAAGAAGATGCATGGCCATGCTATAGTAGAGTACGTTGTCATAATGGCTTTAAACGGAAAATAACAAGAGATTTGATGGATGGTCGAGATTAAATTTTTTTTAAAAGATTCTACAAGTTGTTTTTTTTTTTTTTTTTTTTTTTTTTTTTTGTGGGAAGCCACTATGTTATTCATGGACTGTTAAATCTTCAAAAAATAGTCCTAAAAGTTGCTACTTAGACTAATTTTGTTGTTTTTTTCTAGATTGTTTTTGGATTTACTATTTTATTTAAGATTTTATGTTAGTTTTCTTTATGATTTTGAATTCTAAATTCTTTTTATAGAGATAGGGTTTTCTAGTTTATTTAAACATCTTGTAAACATTTTAAGAAGAAGCTTAATATATACTTAATTTTTAGAGAATATAACCGTGAATTTAAAATTCAAATCTACAATTAATTCATTTTCTTATCAAAATTCTATTATCAAATTCTTGAAGTGGTGGGGGTAACGACTGCCTCATATTCTGCAGCATAAGTGGATCAGAAAGGGACTCAGATAAGTGTTTTTTTTAATCAAAATTGGTGTCTTTTTCGGTTTTATTTGCAAACATGTATGCTAAGCGTCAAAAGATGAAATCTATGTGTGATAGGATTAGCAATTTACCTGATGCAGTCCTCCTTCACACACTCTCTTTTGTGAGATGCCAAGGAGTTTTGATTGGATACATTGTTCACTCTTTATTTCAAATCAATACAATTTTTCTAATTTCTATTTTAGTTTTCTTTATTTTTTATCCAATAAACTTTATTTGTATTATAAAAGATTTTTTTTTCAAATTAAAAAAATTAACATGAAAAACAAATTAACTAAAAATATATTTTTTTCCCGAGAATTCAAATAACTATCTTTATTAATGAATATTCATTTTTATTTTCATATAATTAAATAAAAAACAAAAAGTTATTGATTAAATATTTACACTTGCATTTATTTTTTTATTTTTTACAAAAAAAAAAAAACCCCAACTGTTTTAGCCTTTAATTAGATTAACCATTTGATTTATTAATTCAAATATTTTTAATTCGTTTTTTTTTTAATACAAACACCATCATTTCAATTTTCAATTTAAAAATTTTATTGCTATCAAAACACAACTCCACAGATTCATAGCTTCTTGTTTTTTTGTTTTACATTACAACTTAGTTTGGAATGTTACCCGTAACTAATGTCTTGAACTATTTCCCCATGAATTTGTATCTCAAGAGCAGTCTGGTTTGTCAGGTCTGACAACCATGTACATGCACTTTATGGAAAAAGCTAGCTAGCTGGCACAGGAGCAAAGAAAAACGAATCTGAGGCTATATTTGTTTTTTAGAATTTATTTTTATTATTTTTTAAATTTTTTTTGTGTTTGTTTGTCATTATAAAAATTAGTCAATGGAAAACACTTTTCAGTCAAAGAAAAATTTGACTTGATTACTAGGAAAGTGTTTTCCTGAAAAATTTGGACGGAAAACACTTTCCGGAAGTTGTGAAAAATTTAAAAATATAATATTATTTGCTGATTATATTAAATTTGGTCCTCAAAATTTTGTTTTATATATTTATATATATATATATATATATATATATATATATATATATATATATATATATTGTTTTGAATATTTATTTTTCAATTTCATCTCTTAAAATTTAATTTTTATATTAACTTTGGTCCTCTTTTTTATAATTGTTATTTGCTTTTCCCTTATCATTAATTTTTTTATTGAAATTTTTTATGTATCAAATTTGATCCTCATTCTTTTGATTGTTACTTATTTTATTTGAAATAATTTATGAAATGTTAATTATTATTATTTTAATTTCTTCATCTTTCATTTTTTTTTATTTTTTAGATTCGATCTCTATTATTTTGATTATTATTTATTTTATTTGAGATAATTTATGAAATAATATTTTTTTCAATTTCATTCTCATTCAACTTTTTAATTTGTAAGATTTGTTTCTCATTATTTTAATAAACTTGATAAAAATAAAATATTAATAAGTTATTTTTCTGCTAATTTTCCATGACATAACCAAATACTGGAAAGTGTTTTTTAACTTATTTTTCATTACACTACCAAACATCAAAAAAATTTATTTTCATTTTCCAATAATTTTTTTTATTTTTAATATGTGATTTAAAATCATAAAAAAATTAGAAAAATGTAATAATACTTTACAAGTACAATCTTTATTAATAAACAAACATCATAGCAAATTGTACTTGGAAAATAAATTTAGCTATCCCAACTAGTATTTGTGCCCCTAAATTTTAGTCACGAATAGGAAAATGAAAAAAAAAAATTGTGTCAGTTTTTAACCACTTGACTTGTGATGCATGTCCATTACAATAAAAAAAAATTGACAACTGATTTGGCAACCAACCACATGATTTCTGAACATATGACGTCATAAATTTTTTTCAAAAACAATAAGAATGTTTTGAAAGATACATCTGAATTTTATTTGATAGAAAATTTAGAATTGATTGTTTCACTATAACACCATATCTGTTGCATCCTTGTAAATGATCCAAAACACTAAATACACAAGGAAGAAGAAGCTCAGACCAATGAGACAAGTGTTGATGGCAAGCCCCAAGAAAGGTTCTAGAACTACGTATGTGCCCGTAACGAATGCGATAATCATTATACCCATGCCAATCATTGTCAACAACGTGGCAAACGCAAATAATTTCAAAGTGGTATCCTCATTTATCACTTTATCCTTCTCCATTCCTAAACCTTTAATCAGCGAAATCAAAAAGTGGATAAAGACAGCAAAAATGGAGAGCACCATTGACATTGCATCTGCGATGACAAATACTATAAAAGCAGCTTTTTTAGCTAGAATTGCAGTGCCTCGGTCGCTCTTGTAACCGCCAGGTAGGGTGAAAGTTGCTGCAAATGTTACCGTTGCTATCAGCGCCGCAACTACTAGATGAGACTCTCTTACTTTACTCAAAGCTTCCTCTTTGTTTTTCACATCATTGTTTTTCTTTTCCTCTTCCTCTTTGTTTTTCTCATCATTGTTTTCCACTTCCTCTTTCAAAACAAAGCGACCGCGACCAATCGGTCCATTGCCAATATCTTGAAGGGATTCTAGGATCTCTTTCTGCAAAAATATATATTTTGAGTAAATTATGTTAAGATATTAAAAGATGTTTTAAAAATAATTTTATATTACTTTCTAGATTATTTTTGTAAGTGAAATTTTTTCAAATTTTATTCATATTATCTTGTATTTAAATTTAATTAATTAAAATAGAAATAGTAAGATTTAAATTTATAATTGTTTGATCAATAAAATTGTAATACTATTTTTAAAAAACAAACTCAATCTAAAAATTTAAAGAAATAATCTATCATTTTTAGCTATTTAACATATATCATGTATCAACTTCCGAGCCTTTGTTTCCACAACTAGTTTGTTTGCAATCAAATCCTTTTTGTAGTACTTTATATAATTAGGTGGTAACAAAAACTAATTTGGTTGAAATTAAACTAAAATGTGGACTTAATTTTATCCCGGAAAAAAAAAACTAAGATGTGGACTTAATTTTATATACCATTAATTTTACATCATTTCATTCTAAAATTAATTTCCTCGGAGGGGTAATAAACTAGAGGGGTAACCCAATATATTATTGTTTATTGTTACTCTCCTTTATTGCTTGTAAGATTATTTTTAGTTTCTATTAGATTTTTCTTCAACTTTAATTCTCAGATTTTTAAAATTTTAATTAATTGTATTTTTTTTCATTCATTTGTACTACTTTTGTTTTTTTGTTGAATAATATATGTTTTTATAAAACAGTTACATGCGATTCATATGCATAATCTTTATTGTAGATGAAAAACTTAACAAAATCAATAAAATGACTTCATTTCAAATAAAAAAAGATTATTAAGTTATTCAGATTATTTTATTTTTATATTTAGTACTGCGATATAATACAGTGAAACTGAACAAAAGTTATGTGGACCCATTTGGTGGACATGATTAAGATGCGGAGCTAACAGAATCTTAGATGCAAAGTAAAACCAGTTTGCTGTGATTTAATTGATTCATTAATGGATATATACTGTGAATCACAACAGTTAATTCATAGAGGATTGATTACCTTTATCTCTCCAAAATTTCCACTATAAATGTCGTCGACGCGTAGCTTTCGCTTATTAAGACCATATATCTCCCCTTCATCTAAAAGATGTCTCTATTGCTTCTGCTCGCGCGCTAAAGCAGCAATTAGATGGAAGGGCGTGTTTCCTTTGTCATCCTTCTTCGTTCCAAGTCTTGCAAGTAATGGAATCTCCAGACATTCCTCGAATACTCTGCTTCTTTTACTTGCCACAGCATAGTGAAGGGCATTCCAACCTCTGTTATCAACTAGCTCACAACAAGCTGGACATCGAGAAACAATCTCTTTCATTGCGTTTACATGTCCTTGAATAGCAGCAATGTGAAGTGCTGTTCTCCTCTTCTCTGTTTCAGCAATGTAGGCCGCGGACGCATCATTTTCTAGTAATAGTTTCACTGTAGGAGCACTAGACCAGTCACAAAAGGCAGCGTAGTGAAGTGGTGACCAGCCGTTCTCATCGGTTGTTTTCGTCAACGTGTTCTCTTTTTCTAACAATTTTCTTGCTGTCCCTAAAACCAACAAAACAAGCAATAAAAGTTCTCCTTCATGAACAACAGAGATTTCACTTATGCCACGTTTTATGATTTTTTTTTTTTTTAGAGAAAAGTAGTTTTTTGGAAAATAATTTTCTGGAAAATGAATTATTTTTCAATGTTTGGTAGTATTATAAAAAATAAATTGAAAAACACTTTCCAGTATTTGACTATGTCATGGAAAATGAGCTGAAAAAAAATTATTAATATTTTTTTTCAAGTTTATTAAAAAATAAGGAGCTAATCTTACAAATTAAAAAGTTGAATAAGAATAAAATTGAAAAAAAATTCTAATTTCATAAATGATCTCAAATAAAATAAATAATAATCAAGATAATGAAGATCAAATCTAAATGATAAAAAAATTAAAAAATAATAAAATTAAAAAAAATTATAATTTCATAAATATTTCAAATAAAATAAATAACAATAAAAAAATAAGGACTAAATCTTATAGATAAAAAATAATTCAATTAATGATAAGAGAAAAATAAATAACAATGATAAAAATGACCAAAGTTGATATAAAAATCAAATTAAATCAAATTCTAAGGGATGAAATTTGAAAAAAAAAAGATTCAAAATAAAATATAAAGCAATCAAAAGTTTGAGAACCAAGTTTGATATCATCAGTAAATAACATGATATTTCTAATTTTTTCACAACTTATAAAAAGTGTTTCTCGCCCAAAATAAAAAGAAATTTTTTTCTTAGAAACCAAGTCAAATTTTTTTTTTAATTGAAAATTTTTTTTCGTTGATCAACATTTTTAATGACAACCAAACACAGAAAAATTTAAAAAATTATTTTCAAAAAATTATTTTTCATTAAACAAATGTATGTAACCTACGTGAATTACTATATATCCAATACTTAAACTCACAAAGTTTCTTTAAAAAAAAAAAAGGTAATTATGAAGCAAACACGGATATATAAAATCAAATATACGTGGATTTTAAATTATAGTTTACACTATTATATATAAATTATTTAATTCTCCAGACTTGAGCACAGAATCCTACAATCATCTCCCTCCTCGCTTGCCGCGTGTAGAGCAGTTCTACCATTAGGGCCGCCATAGTCCACTGAAATGCAATTAGTTAGGATTCCATCGACTACCATATATCTCCAAAACCAGCCTCTGGAAGCAGCAATATAAAGTGGAGTTTCTCCATGAACATTGGCGGAATATGAAAACTCAGGGTCCTCTTTAGTCAATATTTCCACCACATGGCCCCGGATATGTCGAGCTGCCTCGTGCAACGCTGTATCTTGCTCTTCATTGGTCATCCTCAACATCTTTTTTGCTTCTGTTACTCAGCTCTCTGGATCAGTAGGTAGAGCTTTGGCACAGTCAATGAGGACCTTTACCACGTTGGAATGACCATATCTTGCTGCCAAATGGAGTGGGATTTCACCTTTCTTATTGGCTTGGAATAACAGTGGTGGACACATTTCAAGAATTTTATCAACAAAATCAGTGAATTCCGGTTCCCTACTTTGGTTTCCTAAGTAGACACGAAGAATGGTGTTCTCGTCTGGAGTCGATAACTGATCAAGGCAGGTTTGATAATTCTCAAAGGGACCGATATTGCCTTTAGCCGCAGCTTTGAACAAGACAGGATCCATATAGGTCGTCATACTATTTTGTAGCTCAGAGAAACTCTCTGAATGAAAAGTAAACAAATGAAGGGGAGGTGAAATTAACCACCGTGGCTCAAAGGGCAAGAGGTTCCACTCCTCAACTGATCAAAAGCTGCTGATTTCTTCGGTATTTAAAGGAAGAAAAGGCGTTAATAATTAACCACAAATTACATTTATTTTCCTTTTTGATATTTTGTCGCAATATCTTTTTCTTTTGCCCTGCCGGAAAGTTATATCTGTTTTTATCAAGATAATAAGAAAATAAAAAATAAATTGTTCGGCTCATCCATCATTATTATTGAACTTGGACTCGTCTATGTGTATCCACGTCACTTTTGTCACCCAAATACCTTTCTTTCGGTTCCATGTTATGATGGGCAAATTATATCCTCCCGTACTGTAGTGATCAATATTTAGAAATAGTGCTTTCAGAATTTCCAGATCTCAATTTTATTCTATTCCATATTACCTGTAGAATAAAAGAAATACAAAAAAAAAATTAATTAAAATCACGTTTTAACCACAAAAACAATCACTGTCATAAAAAAAAGCCAATGTAGAGAATCAACCGCATGTGGGTTAATTATGATTGAGGTGTACTTCGGTACCAAAAGTTAACAAATTGGCCCTCCTTCTTTTTCTTTTTCATTTCTTTTCCTATTATCCCTCTTTTTTCTTCTTTTTTTTCCATCCCTTTGTTTACTCTCTCGCTCTCTCTCTCGTACTTCATTTTTTCTTTTATTTCGCATATATATTTTTTTTTTTTGTTGCAATCTATCTGTGCATCTTTTTCTAACCCATAATTCTAACTCTTACATAATTCTTTGTTTATATCACTCTAACAAAAAAATGAAAAGGCAAAAAAGTGTGATTGTATTAAAACACCATTTGCTATACTTATCTCTAATAGTTTTTCTCAAGTTCTTTTTATTTCTTTTTGTACTTATCTTCATGTATTTGAACTTTTCAAATAATTATTCCAATAAAAAATTTATATTTAAAAAAATTATATTAAAAAATTATAATTTATTAAATAATCATTTCAATTTAAGAATTTAAGTTATTGAAATTCGTAAGTCTTGACAGCTAACACTACCAGAAAATTGATAAATATAAACAGAAATACTGAGGGAATATTTTTGTTGATAAATCCGTCAGAATTTTTCGTCGGAATTTTCCAGAGAGCTCCAGAATTGTTTACTTTTTAATTACACTGTTAATTGTTATTCTTGATGGACAAAATCACCGATAAATTGAAAACTCGTCGGTGTTATTTGGCCATGTTATGATGGGCACATTACTGGACACAGCCATGCAGGAGCTGTACTGTATAACAAGCAAATTCTATCCTCCAGTACAGTTAGTTCAATGGCAAGCTGGCGTTGTGTTATTTGGGCATGGGATTTGCTTACATTTTGATCCTCCATGTATAACGGAATTTTCTATGGGTATTTGTATTATTATTTTGTTGGTAATTAATTATTATTGATGGATTTATTGATGGAAAAGACGCATACAAAAAAAATTATATGTTTCATTCCGTTGGTATTTCCTTCAAAAACATACTGTATATAATTCTATCAGTAATTATTTAAAAATATTTAAAAAAACATTTTACAAAAGTATAAATTAATGAAATTAATATAAATCAACACTCTATAATACTTAAAATGCTTAGAAAAAAGAAGAAGAAAATCATATGAAAAAAAAATACTACAACAATATTTCACACCAATTATTAAGAACAAAAACAATTAAAAACAATATTCATATCACTGATGACTTTTCAATCTGTCGGTGATTTTGTCTGTAATATTTAATTTAATAAAAAATTTTCAGAAAATTGTCAAATAACATCGACGACTTTTCAATTTATCGATGATTTTGTCTGTAAAGAACAATAATTAACAGTGTAATTAGAAAGTGAACAGTTCCAGAGCTATCTGAAAAATACCGATGGAATTTTTCGTTGGTGATTCCCTTTGTAATTGACATGATGAACAATGTTCATAGTTTACCAATGAATTTACCGACAGATTTATTCTGTTTGTAAAAATAGTATGTCATCGTTTTTTTTGCTTTGTTTTAATTTTTTTTCATTGTAATTCCCTCAGTAAATACCGAGAGAATATTTATGTCGGTAAAATCCGTTGGCAATCTACCAACAAAAATATTCTCTCGATATTTCTATTTGTATTTATCAATTTTCTAGTAGTGATGCAAATTGAAGGATGTCCCTTGGTGGTGGTTATGTTTACCCACTTATACTTAATGAAGCTGCTAATATTCATAATTCGTTAAAAAACTGCAAATTACATTACGAACAACACTGTAGTAATCAATATTTAGAAATAGTGCTTTCTGAATTTCCAGATCTCAGTTTTATTATATTCCATATTACCTGTAGAATAAAAGAAAATACAACTCATTCTTGAAATGGTGATGTTGCTTTTGTACTGCAGATACAGCATAGAGAATATATCTGAATTAGAGGTTTTCATAGCCATGCCACAAACTCTTCTGCTTTACAGATTCCTTGTTTAGCAAGAACATCTGCACAGTGATTAATCTCCCTTGGTGTACGTACGAGTGAAGGATACTGGACCCAGGCAAGATGATAATCTACTGCTAGGATAGGATGAAAACATCATTCTTTTAATTATTATTTATTTTATTTAAAATAATTTATAAAATTATTATTTTTTCTTTAATATATACCGGGTCCAATATGTGCTCTTTTAGAACCACACGTGCCTTTGGCAAAGTGTACCGAGTCCAATATGTGCCTGCCTCTTTTAATGTTGTCTATGCTCTTGAACTTGACAAATGCTCAAATGTGAATAAATCACTTGTCTGCCTAATTGTTTTTTCAGGACAATAAAAAGTTTTCAAAAAATTTTTATTGTTAATTCCCTCAGCATATCTTCTTAGCAATGCAAAGGATTCTGACACACAGAATAAAAGGAAAGGTTATCATATAAAGGAAAGGATTCCTAGCAATGCACAGGATTCTGACACTTCTTTTTTTTAACCTGATACTTAGAAAATTATATATATTAAAGTATCTAGCTACATCGGATTTAAAAAATGAATTAAAAACACACATAAACTAAATCAGCATTTCACTGTAAATATTGGATATACATTCATAAGAACATTATTTAGCAAATGAAACTAAAACAGTTTATCACAATTTAAAAAAAAAAATTGTGAGTATTTTTCCTTCTTTCATAAGTAGAGAATATTGATACTTTAACAATAGTGTTGATATGTAAGTATTGTAAGTAGAGAATATTTTTTTCTTTTTTTATAAGTAGAGAATATTGATACTTCAACACTTAAATCAAAGTATATATCTCGTTACATCAATATTTTTCAGACATGAAAAAGTTAATTAAACAATTATTTATAATCTAAAACAAGTGAAGAAAGTACTATAGCAATAATACTTTCCCCATACTTTCCCCACATGTTTTTGTGTGACTAAAAAATTCATTTGCTTTTGTGTTTTTTGCAATCAATGTTTTGTTTTTTAATTTTATCCTTTTAATATTATATTTTTTTATTAGATTATCTCATTCTCAAGATACAGATTACGGGTTTGGCGAATTAACCTAGTTGGTTGGGGTTTTATTCCTCTTTATTTATTTATTTTTCAATTTTATCATTCAATATTGGTTTTAATTAAGAATTAGGGTTCATAATTTATTTTATTTGCTTTATATTAGGTTAATCCGGTCTCATGGCCTGAGAATAGTTCTTAATAGATTAATTTCGAGTTGACTTGGTTGTTTTTTTATGTTTTTTGTTTAATTGAATTTCTTTTCAATTTTATCATTGAATATTAAGTCGGTTGGAAATTGAGTTTTCATAATTTATTTTGATTTCTTTTCTATTAGGATATCTTGGTCTCATGATCAGGGTCGCGGGTTTTGGTATCTTAACCCCAGTTAAATCAGGTTGTTATTTTTTTTCAAGAAGTTATCTTGGTCTCATGTCCTTCAGCATTAGATTTGTTTTTTATTGGGTTATCCATGTCTTATGATCTAAGTTGCGTGTTTGACAAATTAATCTAGTTGACTCAGTTTTTTATAACTGACTTTTTTTTTAATTTTATCATTTAATATTGTGTTTGATTGAAAATTAAGCTTCATTATTTATTTTGGTTTGATTTTTATAGGATTATTTCAGCCTAATGACTCGGGAATAGTACTTAACGAGTTAACATATATTGACTTAGCTCTTTTTTTTCATTAAGATTTTTATAAATTTTATCATTTAACATTAGGTCCGATAGAATCGATGGAGAATTAAGCTTTACAATTTGTTTTTATTTATTTTTTATTGGGTTATATCAATCTCATTACTAGATTTATAGATTTGATAAGTTAATATGATTTAAATCAAATTTTTTTTTAAGTTATCTCAATTTTTTTTATTTGAGTCATGGATTTTACCGTTTGACTTGGATATATATTTTTTTTAACAAGCAAATTCTATCCTCCCGTACAGTTCAATTGCAAGCTGGGGTTATGTTTTTTGGGCATGGGATTTTGCTTACATTTTGATCCTCCATGCAGACTGCAGGATGTCACTGTCATAAAAAGCCAAATTTGCATTTTTGTGAAAGAAATCAGATTTTTGGGAACATTTGCTCGTAGTATGTGCTGCAATCAATCAATATTTTATTGATTGATTTATTAATCAGATATTTTAATCTGGAATACTTTCAAGCTAAGATTATATAAATGTAATTGTTGATAAATTTATAATGTTTAAGTTTTTTTTTTTTCTTATCATAAAAGACAATAGAGATGAAATGCTCTTGAACTTGACAAATGCTCAAATGTGAATAAATCACTTGTCTGCCTAATTATTTCTTAGGACAATAAGAAGTTTTAAATAAAAACTTTATTGTTAATTCCCTCAGCATAACTTCCTAGCAAGGCAAAGGATTTTGAAACACAAAAGAAAAAGGAAAGGAAGACCATGCTGCCACTTTTTTTATCTTTTTTTTTTCTTAATATATATATATATATATATATATATATATATATATATATATATATATATATATATATATCAAAGTATCTCGTTACATCAATATTTATCAACCTTAAAAAATGAATTAAAAACACTCATATATGTGCAAGCATGTACACACATAAACTAAATCAACATTTTACTTATTAGGGATTAAATTTTATAATTTATTTTTATTTTTTCTATGAAGTTATCTCAGTTTTATGACCTGAGTCGCAAGTTTGACAGGTTAACTCGGGTCGCTTTTTTAAATTCTTTTTTTAATTGATTTTTTTTTAATTTCATCATTTAACTTTGAGTTGATTGAAAATTAAGCTTTATAATTTGTTTTTCGTAGGGTTATCATAGTCTCAAACCCAAGTCATAGATTTGGCATATTAACCTAAGTTGATCCAAGTCAATCTAATATGTTATTATCTTAATATTAAAAAAAATATCTTGAATTATTTTTAGTTAAATTATGTTTTTTACTGGTCATCCTAGTTACTTTTGGACCCTTAAAGCCAATCAGGTCATATTAAGTCAACACTCACACGGTTTAAATTTCTTTTCCACTAAAATATACATTAGCAATATCTAAATATTTTTTTATGTTCAAGAAAAATTTGACTCAACTTACAGCATAGCTAGCGCGGGTCAATAATCTAGTACAACCACTAAACTAAAACAATATTTCACTATACATGTACATACATTCATAAAACACCATTAAGAAAATCAAACTAAAAATTTCGATAACTAATTGGTTTTAAAAAAAAAATTTTCTATTTGTAACTAACAATTTATTCCAAATAATGAATTTTTTTTTTTTAAATACAACTGAATTTTATTTGATAGCAAATCAATGACCGATTATTTTAGTTGTAAATCAAGTTCATAAATTTTAGCTTAAATTTTAATTTTTTTGTTTAATTATTGCAAAATTATTATTATTATATGAAAATATACTTACAATGATATTAAATATTAATAACTATCTAATTAGGAAAATTAATTATTATTCATACTAAATACAAATTTAATATATATATATTGTTTCAAACAAATTCTAAATTTGCATTATTATGAAAAAATCAGATTTTTGTGAACATTTGTTTGTAGTATATGCTGGATTAATCAATATTGTATTGATTAATTTATTAATCAAATTCATTAATATGGAATATGTCAATCTAAGATTATATAAATTATATAAATGCAATTATTGATTAATTTATAATTTTTATGTTTTTTGTATTTTTTTTTCTTTGTTTTCTTATCATAAAAAACACCAGAGATGAAAAGTTTTTTTTAAAAAAATTATTGTTAATTCCCTCTTTTAAAGTGTAACTTGCTAGCAAGGCAAAGGATTTTGGAATAGAAAAGTGAAAAGGAAAGGATGACTATACTAGCACTTCTTCCTTTTTTAATGTTTTCTCTAATACTTAGACACTCGGATATATCAAAGTATCTCACTACATTAATAGTTATTGAACTTAAAAGATGAATAAAAAACACACATTTATGAAATTTTATTTTATAGCAAATATGGGATTGATTGTTTTAGTTTGAAATCTTTTTCACAAATTTTAGCTAAAATTTAAAATTTTTGTCTCATTATTGAAAAACATTATTATTGTTATAACCCAATTTTTTAATTTAAAAAAAATAAAAAATAAAAAACAATAAAAAAAATAATTTGAGAATTGGGTTAAGACAACACAAATTAAAAGTTTGAGGATTAATAATGATGGAATTATAAAATTCGCATTCAATGTGGTAAAAAATTAGAAGAATTAATAAGTTCGGGGACTTAATTAAACTTTGATTTAATTAATTAATGCAATCAAGGACTTAATTGCAGAAATACCAAAGTTTGGGGTTGATTTGGGTCACAGTTGCAAGCAATTAAAGTTCAAGGATCAAAATGAATAGGCAGTGATACTATAGGGGGGTTAATTGATTTTTTCAGGGGTAATTTTGATTGAATTAAAAGTTAAAGAATCAATTGAAGAGTGAATTGATTAAATTGGAAACCAAGTACTAATTTATAAATGGCTTTGAAATTTAGGGGTTCAATTGCAATTTGATCCAGGGGTAACATTAAGAAAAAAAAAAGAGATTTTTCTTGATTAGGGATCCAATTGTTAAGTATCAGACGTTTAGGGGTCAAATTGAAAATAATAACTTCAGGTGCAACGGTGTCGTTTTCAACACTGTTCATCGTCTTTTCATTATGAAGGCCGGATGAACAGGAAACACAACCACAAAAATCACGGACCACGCTGCCAATATCCCCACCCACACGATGAATCTCAGAGTGAACGTGGGTCGCAGAAGTTTTTGTCCCCATCGTGCAGGTTGCCCATGATCGTGATTCCTGGGGACAAGTTGAGTGCATTCTCTGGCCTTATAAAGGCCAGAGAAAGGAACAGAAATAGGAGGGGCGCAGGACAGAGAGAACCAGGGAGAATATAGAGATGGAACAACACAGGGGAAGCACATAAAGATCATCGCGATGTGGGTAAGACAATTATTATTATTATTGAAAATGATGATGATGCTATGATATTAATTACTAATAACTATCCGATTAGGTAAATTGATTATTCCATACTAAATAATAATTTTATCTCTAACTTTGCAATCAATTTCTTGTTTACCCATTTTTGCTGTTTCTTCTTCCTCTATCCAATTTGCGTCAACATTATTGAGTCCAGTTGGCGGTTGCAGTAAATGGTCCTAGGCACAGAGAGAGTTTTTAGACGACAGAAGAGGTCCTGAACTACAGTAAAGTACTGCAGTCTCTACAGACCCATTTTTTATAAGAACGTGATAAATAAAAATAAAATTTTTAATTAGAATATCCATGTTTTATATGCAGTACGATTGCGATAAAGTCCATCACGGACTCGAGAGTCCAGAACATAACATGGGAATTATGATACAGAACAAAAAAAACCCGTGAAAAAAAAGACAACAGTGACAAAACAGCCCAAAGACACAATTACATGGGAATTATGTCTCTCGCAACTGGCTTGTAACTCGTAAGACTGTGAGCCTTGGGCTTGGTTGAGGCGGATATGTGGCAAATACATATTCCCGGTTCAACTTTGGGAACCATTGTAACGCAAACATAAGAAATTAATTAGCTGGTATCATATTGGAGTATTTTGGTTGATAATATGATGGTTATTGAAGATTTATATGGTTGTTAACTTTAGAATTCGTAGAATTAGTTAAGAAGATGCGCTAAAGCTAACCCAGACACTCACATTAATAAAAATAAAAAATCAATTAGCTAATATGTTCATAAAAAACAAATATAAAACTTTGGTACAAGGACCACATGCAATCGACTTTATTCCTGCGTTTAACAGTAAAAACATCATAAAACCCGCAGAAACCTATGACAAAAAACCCAATTGTTTTAGCCTTTTTTGGCTCATGCTGGCACATGAGCCAAAGAAGAATGAAACTTGGCATATCCTCCTTTTCATAGTGTTGTTTCTTTTCCTCTATCCAATTTGCGTCACCATTATTGAGTCCAATTGGCGGTTGCAGTAAATGGTCGTAGGCACAGAGAGTTTTTAGACGACAGAAGAGGTCCTGAACTACAGTAAAGTACAGAAGAGGTCCTGAACTACTGTCTCTACAGACCCATTTTTTATACGAATGTGATAAATAAAAATAAAATTTTTAATTAGAATATCCATCACGGGATTTCTGAACATATGACATCACAATTGTTTTTCAAAAACAAGAATTAAAAAAAAATACATTGGAGTTTTATTTGTTAGAAAATTTAGAATTGATTATTTCACCAGTATATCTAATCTCGCAAATCCTTGTAAATGATCCTAAACACTAAATACACAAGGAAAAAGAAGAGCTCAAACTAATAAGATAAATGCTGATGACAAGCCCAAGGAAGGTTCTAGAATCACGTATATGCCCATGAAGAATGCGATAATCATTGTCTCCATGCCAATCATGGTAAATAACGTGGCAACTCCAAATAATATTTTATATCTTTATTCTTGTCCATTTCCAAATCAGCGAAATTAAAAGGTTGATAAAGACAGTAAAAATAGAAAGCATCATCGACATTGCATCTGAGAGGACAAATACTATAAAAGCAGCTTTTTTAGCTAGAATTGCGGTGCTTTGATCGTTCTTGTAACTGCAAGGTAGGGTGAATAATGCTGTAAATATTACCGTTGCTATCAGCGCCATAATTTTAAACATGTACAGCGAGTTTAAACTATCAGCCACTTCTACAATATATATCTCGAAATCTCAAGATCTAAAATTACCAAAAGATTTTAAGAATAAATAAAATGTATTTATTAGCTATTTTTTTATGAAATAAAATTAGTCACACTCAACAAAAGACCATAACTGCATATAAAATAAAAATTGCTAAAGACTTCACTTATTTTACTTAAACAATATTGATATATGAAAGTATAGGAAATTTGAGATTTTAAAAAATCAAATAAGATATTCATTTCTTAAAATTTATTGAACTGCTCTTTCTCAACAGTCTTCCCAATGTTGAATTTGCAATTAATATTCTTATTGGAAATTTAAACATACATAAAAAAAATATATATATTTCTTAAATATTTTAAAAGATTTTATTTATAGTTTTATACAAACCGTCATCTACCTTTACAAGTTTTTATTTAGTATGACGGTGCGCCGCGTAAACAAATTTCTGTTTGTTTATGCGGCGCATCGTCTTCAAAGTTCAAAGCATGTAAAGGGTTTTCTTCATTGTCAATTCTCTGTGGCCTTGTTTATTGAGCGAACTGGAGTACTGGGTTTTCTTCATTTTTCCATGATACCAGGGATCTTGCAATTTTTAATAATTCCTTCTCTTTTTCTTTTTTTTTATCCTATTGATTCTCTTAACTGGAGTACTCAAAGACTCATGCTTTATTCGAAGCATCCTTTTCCTTTTTGTTTTTCTCATTCGTTTCTTCCAGAACAATGCGCCGGCAGCCAAACGGTCCCCTGCCAACATCTTCAAGGGATTCTAGGATCTCCTGCAAAATATTTTGGGTGAAATATCGTAGATGATCCATCATTTTTAGCTAATTATCAAATATCAAATATCAACTTCATAACATTTATTTATTTTCACAGCTAGTTTGTTTGCAATGAAATTCTTTTTCTTACTGTATATATGATAGATAATTAACGCGC
>Ga0325414_1002797_pt1 | contig 17897 bp, 8 predicted proteins | sample PopdelMetagenome_8_FD_206183 | JGI IMG/M metagenome (GOLD analysis project Ga0325414, IMG submission 206183) | Populus deltoides microbial communities from Bellville, Georgia, United States - Leaf-PdKOR-R3 | ecosystem: Host-associated > Plants > Phyllosphere > Phylloplane/Leaf | place: USA... | reverse complement strand
TTTTATTCAACTTCTTTTATAGGTTGTTATCTTGATCTTACAACTGAGCCGCGAGTTTGGCATGCTGACTAGAGAGGTTTTTTTATTATTTTTAAATAATTTTTTAAAATTTCATTTGATTTACTGGTAATTGAGTTTTAAGGTTTTTTTTAATGAGGTTATCATGTGTTCATTCAATTTTTACTTTGTTATCAAATAAGATCATTGAGATATTTTAAAAATATCTAAAGGGTGTCTTTTTATAGTACAGGCATGTGTTAACTTTTTTTTATTAGTCAATGTCATTTTTTTTTTGTTTTTTATTGTTTTTGTTTTTTTTATAATCATATTATTAAATATCTAAGCTTATTAAACCTATTCAAATTAATGAAATGGGTTTCAAATTTTTCTTACTCTTTTAAAAATATTAACATTATCTAAGTTTTTTTTTATATATACCTTAAGACAAATTTATCTCGATCCTGGTTCAAGTTCTAATAATGACTTTACTTAGATTTTGCATAGTGACATGTAGATTGTGGATGTAATTTTCTAGAATGACATATTCGTATCCTCAAAATTATATATTGCAACGTTCTGAAAAGTTTTTGATTAATGATTTACTAACATCTCCTCTTTTAATGTCAATTATGTAGAAAAAAGCTTGCAAAAATGAACTAACCATTGTAAATTGTTTATGAAATCTCAACCAAATTCAAATAACTATAAATCTAAAATGCATAGGGAATTTATTATACAAAATGCATCGTAAATCCCTTCATGTGAAAATGTGGACAGAATGTTCATAGTTCCTTTTTTTTGTTTATTTTTTTTTAATTTAACTCTTATTGGACTAGATTATAGGCCAATTTGTTATAGAAAGGTGAGATTGAAAGATAGGGGATCAAAGTGAAAAATACAGAGGAGACGGGTGGCTTTAACAAAGTTTGGGGAAAATATATATTATAATCCTTGTATTTTTCAAATTATAAATATTAATTCCCTTTAATTTTTAAAATTGAAGGCCAAAATCAATTTTGGTGTCAAATTTTATTTTCTTTATTTTTTGGTTCTTAATTTGAGAGATGTTAGAGAAAGTGACTGGAATTTAACTCTAAAGAGAAAGTTTATGTTGGCACCCATTACGTGTTTTTTTACCTTGGAATTGCTTAGAACAATATATCCGAGCTTGTTAAGATTTTTGTTTTCATGTTGATTTCGGGTGATGTGATGATTTTTTATTTTATTTTTTAAGGGCATGAATGAGGTTATCAAGTTACTTAGGATATTTTTATAGGTATTTTGGGTTAAAATGAATTGAAAAATTAGTTTTTAAGTTAAAAAACTTATGCCTTGATTTTCCAGTCATTATGGTGGTTGAAAACTAAGTAATATCAGACAACATGTCATCTGTCTCATCAAACGACATGTTGTCTAACTTATCTTTTTTTTTTTTAAGAAAATTTAAAACGAACGACATATCATCAGCCCCATAAAAAAATTAAAAGTAAAAACATGCAGGCTACACTAGTCTAGCTTGCTAGGCCTAGCAGTGCCTGAGCATTTTTTTATGTTTTTTTTTAATTAGTGTTTTTTTATATGTATTTTTCAAAATAATTTTTAAACTTATATTCATATTCATACAACTTATCTCTTTTATTTTGTTTATCTAACCTATTTTAAATAGAGATTGTTTTTTAGTTATTTTTACAAGTTTAATTTTTTAAGATCATTTTAATTCATCTATAATTTTATAAAAATAGAGATTTATTTTAAAAAATTAAAAATATTTATTTTCAAATACTATTTTTAATATGTAAAATCTTACATGATGTTTTTTGTCTAACTATTTTTATTACCATTTAATTAAATAAAAATTTTATTTTTGTGAACAAAAATAGTTAAACACAACCATATAACAAGGACAAATATCTTGGTCCGTATCAAACTTTTAATTTTTCAATTTTAATTTTTATTTACCATTAATAATTTTATATTTATTTATTAACAAATATAATTCTCAATTTATTTTATTAAATATATACACAAGTTTTTTGAATTCCACTTGATGTTTTTATATAAAAAAAACATATTGAAATAACCAGGAAAAGAAATCCAACCCGTGACATAGCTTGTTAGATATGTAAACTAGGTACTATAGTCAAAATCAATTAATATTTTACACAATTCGAATTAGGCACAACTCTGCACACGAGTTACCTTGCCTTATTTATATATCTAGCTCCTAAAAGAATATATACTCACTTCTCTGCACACAACCTCCTATCGATATAATAACAAATTCTCCCCAAAATTAAGTTCCTATTGGATTCATTTTTCCCGGAGGAACCACTGTCAACAAAGTATTCATCTGTAGGAACATTTTGCAATCCCCTCGACCAGTGTCAGGAAGTTCAATATTTAGTGTTCTTTCTTTCTAGCTTAATGGCCTCGTAGGATATCATCACCTCTTTGAACTTTGCCTCGGCAGCCTCTGCAATAAATCACGAGAAGCAACTTTAAGTTTCACTTCAAAGCTGTGGCATCACAGTACAAGATCACAGTTAGCGATGGAAAACAAAATCCAACCTTTATTATCTTGGTTCTGATCTGGGTGAAACTCCTTTGCCTTGGTCCTGAATGCCGTCTGCATATATATAAAAGAAAAATGTCCATTTAGAATCGCATGAATCAAAAAAGAGAACAATAATCCCCAGTTATAAGATGAAGCTCTTGATTTGAAAAAAGAGCAGGCAATGAAACCAAGTGGAATTGAGTATTACAGATGCAATCAGCAATAATCAGCCCCTAAGCTTTCAAGTGAAGAGAATGTGTAGATAAGACATGAAAGTAGATAAACTAAATAGAGAATCCGGTGCTTAAGTCTGATTAAAGATTTGAACACATGAAGACATGGATGATAACACCATGTACAGAAAGCAGATAAGATATAAATAGCACAATAGTCTAACATTTTCCAAGCTTTCAAGTAAGAAGAGAATGTGTAGGAAAGACATGAATATGAACATACTAAATAGAGAATCTGGAGCTTAAGTCAGATTACAGATTTGAACACATGAGGGCATGGATAATACTCTAAATAGAGGATGTGGATAAGATGTGAATGGCACAATAGCTTTTTTTTTTGTTCAGTGGGGGTTTCATGGGACTCGAAATACAAATATCAATTGTCAACTCTGATCACTGGCTAATAATGATTTCAAAGAGATGATATTTATCATGAGTGGTACCTTAATCTCAGCTTCAGTATATGGTATTGTTCTGGACCTGTCACAAAAAGTCCAGTGAAAATATGTTAATCCCAACTGTTAATGGTACAGTCCAGATAACTTAGAAAATCTCATGATTAAATAAATTGAGAAGCTTAATTATACTGTATCACATGCCAAAAGCCTCTTAATCATCTAAAAAAGCTATATATCTCAAGAATCAAGACAGCTACACAAGTTGACTGTCTCACAAATAGGTACTAATAGCTCTTGGCATTACCTGTCAAGTCCCAAAACTGAGTAATGATGTGATAATGAATAGCTTCCACTGTCTCTTGAAGTTCTCCTGAAGTTAGTTCTCTGTTCTCTGAAAGACGTATCAGTTTTCCAATACCAATCATCACGCTGAAAATTTTGATGATATGCACCTGGGCCATTTTCCCTCCACTTCTCATGGTCCCTTGTGTACTTGTTCCTTTCACGGTTAAACACACTTTGCATTCGTCTTATACGCTCCTGCAAAACAAAAGGACTACATCAATACATCATAATTGCATGCAAATACAATCAAGAAAGGAAACTGCTGGAGAGATCAAAATCAGAGCAGGATAAATGAATTTGACAGCTTCAGAGAAAGACAAAACTAGGCTTATCACTGTGATATGGTGCATACAAAGAAAAGCAACCTACATGATTTATAAACAGAATTGAAGAGCACCCAACAGAAGGAGAGAGTTATACGACAGAATTTCTTAGCTCTAGAGAATTCTTCAAGGTTCTGTTGTTATAGAAATACAAAATGGTTAAGATAACTAAGCTAATACAAAGTCGGACCCCTATTATGTTTCTACTATCTGACCCCAATCTTGAGGCTTAAAATTTTTTTTTTGCAGAAATATAGATCAAGTGGATAGGGCAAAGCAGGGAAAGACACCTTTCTGTTCACAATGTAACTCAGATAGAGACAGAATTTTAACCAGAAGTAGCCTAACTTGCTAAGAATTTGTAGTTTGTTTTGATGGCTAAGAATCAGCTTATTTAAGCTATTATGCATCCAGACTAGCATTATAGATCTGAATTCAAAAACATATTTCTGAATTCAAACTGCATAAGGAGCAGCACTCCAATTGATCCGTCTTGAAAACCTTGCTTCCTCATGCAATTAAATGACAAGATATGAAGAAAATAAAATAGAGTAGTAACATAAAGTTCATGGCAATGTACCAGAACCAGCTTGACAGATAATTGCTATCTACTCTAAGCCCACCTATTACTCTTAGAGCTAGCAACAATCTAGTTTCACAACACAAAGCAGTCAAATACTTGCAGGATAATATCTGAAGGCATATATGAAGAAACCATATAACAAAAAATTGATAAAGTATGTTCTGCGGGGTTCCATAATCTAATAATGTTACTAATATGGCATCCAAAAGGAATGATTCACAAGACCAAAACTCACCACTCTCTCCATTTCCTCTTCATATGCTTCTTGCATTCGACGATTGTAATTCTTGGACGCTTCCTCCTGAAAATATGTCCGAAATGACCTGGCAGATCCAGTTGCTCCTTTCCATGCTGATTGTGACCTGGTTAGCTAATCAGGCACATTTACAGACATGATCAGCTCAGCCATTGGCAAGCATAAACAAGAAAAACATAAAAAGAAAATTCTTATCTTCTAATTATAATTATAAAATCTCACATTCTTTTAGCAGACTAAACACTCAGAACCAGTCACTTCTTATTGTAGACAATATTTTCCTGGAGACTGGGTTTCTAAACAATAAACTTTAGCTAAATTTTCAATGATATATAAAAAAAATAGAGATTACTCTTGGGCATTCAATTTGACCAAAATGAGAGCTGAATTTAAGTTAACGATGCAGGAAGGCCGTGCATGTATACTTGCAATAGTCTACCTGAGCATACAACTCATCAATAGTCCACCGCAGCCGTCTGGCCTGCCATGCCAAATCAATCAACTTTCTCAGAATCTAATGAAACAATTTTACGTGTTATCCATTCCTCAATTACTAAGGCAGATTCCAACGTTTTAATTACTAATTACACCAATACATATTGAATGCATTTGCTTATCTACCACAAAATAAATAAATTATCTCCAAGAAATTAAACATAAACATAAACAACAATAGAAGAACAAGATTAAGAAAGAGCACTAACAGCGTAGGTGGTGGCAGTGGCACCAATTAGACCGAACATGACAACTCCCCAGAGACTCATGTCTTCGGATTTTTCTTGGTACGGTGGCGGTCTGTTTGGAGACGGCCACGGATTATCCTTACTCCGATTAATTTCCCCGCCTCCCATTTTATTGTATTGTATTTAAATACAAAAACTAATAAATCCCTCACTGATTTCTATCGATTGGGTTCTACGAAACCCTAGAAGCATATTTTTAGGGTTTCGACTGTCTACTTTCTTGCACCGCCTCTCTCGTCTCTTTTCTTTGATAAATATGTGATTTTTCTTTTTTTGTCTGAATGGAAAGGGAAGAAGGATTGAAATGGATTTCTCGAGTAATACGGAGCTTCTGGTTTATTGAAATTGGGAGCGAGAGAGATGCGTGAGGTGGCAATTGGAGAAGGGTTATCTAAACTGTAATTCGCTCATGCCTTAGTCTTGCATGTACCTGACGAGGTGGGACATTGCACATTTACATTTCAAAGTTTAATAATGAAAAACTTATAATAATTTCATAATTCATGTTATACAAGTATTAAATATATCTTACACTTCTAGTTGCCTTCATTGTATTCCTGTGTGGTTTAAAAGAATTTTCAAAATAAAAAATAAATTTATACCAATTGATGATAGAGATAACTAAATAGGTAACTCACGTTGTTGTGCTACGGATGATCTAATTTTTTTCCAACATAATAAAAAAAAATATCATGGCAATACAAATGTTATTGAAAAACAAAAAATAAATCTACGATTTGACTCGACTAATTTTAATAAACTCCATTAATTAAATAACATGAAAAAAATACAACAAAGGTAACTAAAGTGAAAGAAAACTGACAATAAAAAAAGGTTAAAAAACCCAACCCGATCCTATTTAGGTTAATATGTCAAATATAATATTTGGTCAGGACACCAGGATAACCCTATTGAAAATAAATTGAATAAAATTATTAAGCTCAATCACCAAACAACTGAATGCTGAAAGATGAAATTAAAATAGAAATTAAAGAAAAAACAAGGAAAAAAATATTCCTAGTCAAACCAAGTAAACCCGCTAACTCCGTGATCATGGGTATAACATTAAGATAACCCCATAAAAAAAGTAAAAAACAAACATGAAGACCAATATTTAATCAATAAAACATTAAATGATGAAATTAAAATAAAAAAATTCAGTTTTAAGAAAAAAATCAAACATTGAAGGATCTTATCTAATAACAAAGAAAAAATTAAATGAGAATGTAATAATCTCATAAAAATTAAAATGAAAAAAATAAGCTCAATTTTCAGCAAATAAAATAATAAAGGACTAAATTGAAGAAATTCTTTTTATACAAATAGGTCAAAAAAACAAGACCCGAGTCCACTCGAGTCAGCATACAAGATATCTGACTTAGTTGTGATACCAGGGCAATCTCATCAAAAAAATTAAAAAAAACTATGAAGATTAATTACCAAATAACCCAATGTTGAAGGGCGATATAACTTGAATTATTTTAAAAATCAATGCAAAATACAATAGAAAGCAAATAAAAAAAATTAACAAAGCTCAATCCTCAATTAAATAAATGTTGAATGATGAACTTGAAAAAAAAAACTTAAAAAATAATATAAAAAAAAAAACAAAGCAAACTCAACCAAGTCTTTTAAACCTAGGTCAATCTTCCAAATTCATAACATGTGAAATCCTAAACCCGGGATCAACTAAGAACAATTTTCATCTAATTTAATGTTGAAGAATGAAATTAAAAAAAAATCAATTTTAAAAATTTGTCAGTTTTTTAAAAAATAACTATTAAAAGAATGAGAATTAAATATGATATTAAAACAAAAACAAAAGAGAATGCAATTGCAAAAAAATAAAATTAATTTTAAAAATTATCTCAAATAAAACAAATAGCAATCAAAATAATAAGGACCAAATCTGATATATAAACAACTAAAAGATGATGAAATTAAAAACAAGTTTCAATTTGATAAATTATTTCATATAAAACAAATAGTAATGAAAAATAAAGATCAAATCTGAAGGTGAAAACAATTGAAAGGTTGCCTGAAATTTTGAAGTGTTAGCATGAGAATCGATGAAGCAAGAGAAAAGAAAGGGGAAAAAAATTATCGATGCCAAACCAGATACTCGTTGGATACATGTGCCTCCATATCATGGAGGGGACACCGGAAGCTTTCAAATATCATTGTGAAATGTGATGTTTGGTCATTGAACGACGTCACACGCGTTACCTGGAAGGTATGGACATGTGTCCACGTGTTGATGCATGCAATGCTCGTTACTAAATATTTATTTTTCAATAAATATTTTATTTGCGTTGATGCATGCCACTTTTGTTTTTCAATAATATTTATATTTACTAAGTTACTAAATTGCCCCTAGCTAAAACTAATAATAACAAAAAAAAACCATAAGGAAAAGACAAAAATGCTCTTGAATGACAACTTTAGTTTTTTTCTTAAGGATAAATTTGTCATTTTGTTGTTTTAAAAAAATAAAAACAAGAAAACCCACTATGGAAGCTTAATAATTTTTTTTTTTTAAGGATAATTAAATCATTTCATTGTTTTGTGAAAAAATAAAAGACTAAAAAGCCCTTTGATGCTAGTCTAATATTTTTTATTTGTAAGGGTAATTAAGTCTTTTAACTATTCTAAATAAGAAGAAAAGATTGATCTAGCCTCGATCAGTTTGATAATGCAAATGAACCCTGTCAAAAAAACAAAATTCCCTTTAATTTACACTTGACATTTTCAATAGAGAGTAAAAACATCATTACACTACATAACAAAATAAGTCTTACTCCACAATGAAACACCAATGAATTTTAGTTTTTTGTTTTATGTGAAATAACATGACAATCACAATTAATATATAAATAAGTAAATACCAAAAATTTACTAATTTATACGAGGAAATATTGAACAATTAACTTTTTTTTTAAGGAAACTCATGTCATGAAATTCATAATTATATATTTACGAGGTAACTTAATAATTTGATAGTCAAGTTCACTACATGTGGGTTTTGTAAATGAAAAAAAAAACACATAATTGATTTGATTAAAATACAATTATGAAATAAATAACTCATTTATTTCTTACTTATAAAACATAAATCATACTCTTGGAGCAACTCAATTACTCAAAAGCTGACCTAATAACTCAAGCATCTGATCCATTAAGTTTAACAAATATTTTATTCATCATCTAATTTGTGAATTTAATGTTTGATAAATGAATCTAAAGTAAAGATAAAGTTTATGAAACAAAAACACTTTGTAAATGAAATTATAAAGATGTTAAATCATGGGGTTCCTATTGCATCAAAGTATTGTTTTTAAATATTCTTGGTCAATGCTCTCTTAATAATGGATATTTATTAAAGTTGTTGAGACTAGTACATATTATATTATTTTTTTTTTATGAAAAAAGCAGTTGATCTTTAAGCTAAGATATGAGGGATACTTGGAAATAATATATAAGTGTTTATTAGATGAGATATACATTGAACTGACTCGCATGAAAATTCTACATGGAGTTATCACATGTGTTTATGAAAAGACTCACATGATGGTTGTGTAAATGATCCTTAGACTTAAGATCATCATGTTATCTTATATAAAAAGTGTTATGTTTTGATCATGTTATACATTATCTTGGTAAAGGTAATAAATAGACAAACATTGACTTAAGATCATCACCCTGAATGAATAAAAAAAATTATAAATATTCTCAAATAGTATTGATTGTTAAATAATTGTATAAGGTGGAATGAGATTTGAAAAGAGTTTCAAATCTTATTCAAATGATTAATCACTATAATGTTGTGAACAACTATGATTTGGCATGGAAGACACACTGCATGCTAAAATGTTTAAATCATAACATTATTAATAAAATGGATAATAATTACATTGAGAAACTGGTCACTAAAAAGTTAAGTCAAACCACTTATGACTTTTTTAATATTTGGGGGGTCATAACATATTGTTAGACGGTGCACTTAATCTCCAATTATAAATTAATCAATTATTGAATTGATAGTTAATTAAATTATTTAATTTATTTAATTCTATTTATTTAGAATTATAATTTATATTTTGGTCAACAAATTAGAAACTTAATATGTCACACATATTAAAAATTATTAATCAGGAATTAAACTGGAATAATTATTCAAATGTGATTTGATTCAAAATAATTTTAGAAATTAAGCACTAAAATGTATTTAATTAAGAGATTATAATTCTAATCCTACAATAATCAAGTAGGGACTTGATTGATTAAATTTCTAAAATTATCCTTATATAATATATGGATATTATTTAAGAGACAAATTGATATTTATTTATTTATTTATTTATAAGGTTTTTAGCATTCCCTACAAATATAAAGTCAAGCCTATTATTTAGGTAGAGAATATTTAGGTCAGATAGTTTTTACAGAAAAACTACATAAACAAAAAATTAGAGCTAACACTCTAGACTTAGCAAGTCCTTCTCTCCTAAATAGAGATTTAGTATATTTCTCACTGATGATTCATGTGGATTATCATTATAGCCAAAAAAATGAAACAACTTGTGATTTGTGATAATCTAGCCTTAAAACATATATTCAAAGCTGAAAAAAAGTTCAGATCTTCAAGTAATCTTCCCATAAACCCCTAAATAACTCTAGATATGTCTAACGGGATCCTTGGGATTCCCAAATAATTTTTAAATTTATTGTTTCTGCTGCGTGTATGAATTTTGAGAACCCAGTGTATACAACGAGGATAAATGAGAGCATCTTAGTCACTTACAAGAAATGTTTCAAACTTTAAGGAATAAAAACTTATATGCTAATTTGAAGAAATGAGAATTCTTCATTATCAATCTTGTTTTCGTGTGTTTTGTTATTTCCAGTGAAGGAGTGAAGATGGATCTTATGAAGATTGAAGTAGTTCTAAGCTAGCCAATCAAACTCTTTGTAATATTCAGAGTTTTCATGGTCTAACATCTTTTTATCGTTGTTTTATAATAAAAAAATTAGCATTATTACTGCTTCAATCATTGAATACTTGAAAGGAGATAATTTCAAGTGGATTGACGAGGTAGAGAAATGTTTGGGACTTATGAAGCAAAAGATGACTAATGTGCATATTATTTATCTAAAAGTTTTTGAAATTAAATGTGATGCATCTAATGTTGACATGGATGTTATTTTTAGCTAAAAAAGCAAACCTATTAATTTTTTTAGTGAGAAGCTCAATAATTTAGGAAGAAAATATTCAATTTATGATAAGAAGTTAAATGCCATCATTCGTGCTTTGGATCATTTGTGTGAGTATTTGTATCTAAAACCATCTGTGCTACTTTCTAATCATGAGGATTTGAAGTTTCTTAATATTCAACAAAAACTTAGCTGAAGATATGCATATTGGGTTGGATTTCTACAAACTTTTAGTTTCTCTATGAAACACAAATATAGAATTCATAATATTTTTCCTTATGCTTTGAGTCAAAGACATTTGTTATTGACAAATATGCAACTAGAAGTGATAGGTTTTAAAATATTAAAAGATATTTACAAGCACAATAATGGCTTTGAAAAGATATGAGTTGAATGTAAAAGTGGTGTTTTCAAGTATTTTGTTGTGTTGAAGGGTTATCTTTTCGAAAGAAACTATTTGTGTTTTTAAGAAGTTAAAAATGTGTGCTAGGTAATGAATGTCTAGTTTTATGTCGAAGTCATTTATTTGGATTTTAATTGAGTTATTTTAGTGTTTTGTCTATACATGGAGGGTTGTTCCGAGTATATAATGATGATTCAAACTATATATTGGGTCTTTTGATAAAAATCTGAATTGAAAGTCTTTAACTTGATCTTTTAACAAAAATCTGATTTTTATCTGTATCTTTAAAATGATAAGTTATTTGCCTATGTATCTCTTCGATTTTATATCTTGGAGTGGTGTGTGAAAATATTTATTTATGTGAGTAACTTATTACTTTACCATATCCATTTCATCCCAATATCAATTTCAAAACAAGTTTAGGCTAATTATAAATTTAAAAAATTTAGTTTGAGTTTCATGTGTTATGCTAACAGTAGAAACAAGCCAAATTTAAGTTTTACGAAAATATTAATTTCAACTTGATGACTAAGATCCTGTTTGTTTTTTCATTTCGAAAGCACTTTAAAAAAAATTAATTTTTTTCTTTATTTCAAATTAATTTTTTTATTGTTTTTAAATTATTTTGATATGCTAATATCAAAAATAATTTTTTAAAAATAAAAAAATATTTTAATATATTTTTAAATAAAAAATATTTTAAAAAATAACTATTACCATTCTTCCAAACATTCCTTAGACTTTTACGCACTCAACTTTGCTCATGTTATACAACACTCCCACTCCCAGTCCCAGTAAGGTGAGGGTATTAAAGGCTTTTTAGAACACATCAATCACACACTCAGAGTATGAAAATATTGCAGCTACATTTTGTTTGAGTACTAGAATTTTTAAACCCGACCCGGGTCAAGACTCAGGTTTTAGGTTTTAACAGGGTCAATTCCAATTATTTTTAAAAATCAAAACAACGTCGTTTTAATAAAAAAAAAAAAATAAATCAACAGGTTGCAACCGAATTTTTGACCGGATCACCAAGTCACCTCAGATTTTGACTTTTTTTATTTTTTTTAAACCCGGCTCGGTTACAGCCCTGGATCAACCTAGCAGACCGAGCCGGGTTTCAAAAATATAGACAATAGTTTTCAACCTATAAGGGAAAAATGAGCTACCCACCTCCACTACCGTCCGTCCCAAGTATCTTAACGCCCAACGAGTTATCCTCCTAATAATTAACAGATCAAGTGCTTGGATCGAGTTAACCTCCTAATAATTAACAGATCAAGTGCTTGGATGATACCCAATTATTTTATCACAAATAGATCCTAGTCTTTTCGAACCTTATCGTGATACCAACCGAAACAGATATCAGGCAAATGTATTTTTTTAGCTTCATAAACCTCACAACAGAAAGCCTCGTACATCCTCAAATTCCCAATGAAACAGGAAAAAATCAAAATCACCAACAGAAGTCTCCCTTCTTACCCGGACAATATACATATATCTGTGATTCTAGCACGTAATCTTCTTCCAAAAAATGTGAAGAACGCAGAGTTAGGAGCTTAAACCTATACAAAAAAAGAAACAAGAACTTTCTTCCCTATTTTTGTTTGTTTCAAAACGAGTTCCAGTATGAAAGTCAAACTTGAACCACTTCAATTCTTTGTTAGAAGGAATCAACGCCTTGTTATCTCTCTTCAGCATTCAGAGCTCCGGTTTCAAACGTGCTGCTGAAAGAATGAGTGTTTCCAGGTCAAGAAAACAGAAAAAAAGTTTGAGTTGAGATTATAAGAAGTACTGCTGATTACCATTCGGTCCTAAATTGTCAATAGCTGAACTGGAATCAAATCCCATTTGGAAATAGCTCTGGAGCTCATTATCTAATACAGCCTACACATGCGGAAACAATTCCAAGAATAAGTTTTTGATGAGCAATTGATTCTGCAGAGCATTTGCAAAGATGCATCACTTACATGAGGTGCTGGAGAAAATTGTGGATTGGAATTTGGAATGACTTGTATGCCGGGTTGAAAAATTCTATGTGAATACGGGTGTGAGCTTATCCCGGGACTGAATCCTAGAATAGCTGCATTGCCACCACGTGAATGAAGGATCTGATGGAAGGGAAACCTATCAGGCTTTATTCAAAGAAACATATACGAAAATTGTCTATAAATTCTTTCACCACATAAACCTTGCTTACATCTTTAGATAGAATCCTCTCAACATCAATTTGCAGTTCCGGATTTACAGTGGCGAGTTTCATTGACAAAAACTGCAATAGCAGGCAAGTATTAGTAACTTGTAGTCATTCGGAAGCACAAATGGCTTCAGTGATGTTGAATTCATCACACAGAACTCTCAGTGCTTATAATTTGCAAATGTCATTCTCGTAGAAAAGAAGCTAAACTTGATTCTCATCCGTTTTATGATAGGAATTGCAAACTTAATGCTTGACTTATAAATCACTATCCTTTATGGGTATTATCATCCCATGGAAATCAGTTAGACTCCAGAAATAGCAACACTTTTTGCAGACGCTAATGATGATATACTATGAATTTATTCTGCTTCCAATAGTTCACCAGGGTGCTTTGTTGTGTGTGTGTTTTTTTTCCCTAAAAGTTAGAGCTACAATTCAAACTAGCAAATATATCATGCGGCTTAGTGAACATTAAGAGTACAGGTTCATATGACAATTTCACAGTCCATAATCTCGATCTTAGAATGGCATACCTCAACTTGCTGTTGCAATGATTGCACATAGTTGATAATCTCATCAAGCATTACTGCCTTTCCAGTAATCTAAAACAATGATCAACACCAAACTAATCAGCATCTGTTTTTTTTTCACTCAAATAAATAGTTTCCATTAAGAAGCTATTTAAGTACCTTATTGCATCCTGGGACAAGTTCTTGTAGCATTCTCATCCGCTCGCTGATCTTTTCTCTTCTCACCTGCAAAAAGGCCTCTATGTTCAATATGAATTTGAGCCAGATCATTTTCCCATTGTCAACACATAATAGTGAGAAGGTACCCTCTCTGCAAGGCTGTGACTATTGGTAGCCTGACCCCTTCTGGCTCTCACATGAAAGTAATTCTCTTTCGGAACTTCTCCACTTTGAGTATCGTCTTTAGCTTGTTTAGCTGCCTGTTTGCCCCGCAAATTAGGACAGGGGTTTTGTTCAGTTTTTTGTGTCTTTTCATCCAGTTCTTTTGCAATATCACAACTCTCTCCAGAAAGATCCTTTCGTAACTCTCCTTCAGTATTCTAGATTTAAAGATAAAAGATTCATGAATTCACAAATACGAAACACAAAATTACATTGCTGCAGAATCTTTAACTTCCTAAAGTATAAGATTAGACCTAATTCAAATTACCTTGTTTGGATCCAAAGGAGAATTAGACTCGGGTACTCGTTTTCTTCTCTTTCCATTTGGTGAAGCTCCTATACTTGTCTCTTCTGATAATTGCTGATCTTCCTGATGTTGAGCATTGTTTGCCTCCTTGTTGTAATTTGGAGGGCACCCAGTATGAGTAATCTGACCACACTCGGTCAGGCCAAGAGAGCCAACCATTTCTGAGAAATTCCCACTTCCAAAGCCAGGAAACTTTGGCACCAGCTCAACAAAGCCTGAACCAGATGGGTAATGAACAAGGTTACTAATACCTGGGTTTTCCATTACAATTGGGAAAGGAGAATTGGAAAACCCACTTTGAGAAACTATTGATGAACCACCAAAATTCCCGGGCTGGCTTAGTGAAACTACTGGATCCCAAGCAGAAACATAGAAGGGGTTTGTGTTCATTCCTGAAGATGGACAATTCATAACACTCTCACCTCTATTTTGATATCCTAAATCATCATTACTATCACCGCTACCATCCATGTTCTGGGATTCAAAAGCTAAACCCCCAAATTCTAAGGAATAGCCCTTGTATACGATTGAGGAGAGAGCCCAAAGCAACAGTCAGCAAAGACAAGTGCTAAATATAGATATGAAACAGAAGGAACTATAACCTTAAAAGTGAGAAGTGAGTTTGACCAAAATTAGCTGGTGATATCTTGCACGACTCAACAAGGAACAAGTAACCTTGGCAGCTTTATAAAACTGTGATGGTGCTATAAAGTAAAAGAAACCCATCGCAGCAGCATCCCGTAGACACAAAGTGAAAAAGAGAAATCCAATGTATCAGGCATAAAATCTGACCAGCATCAGCTACTTCAATATTTGGAAAACCCTACGATCAAGTCTCCTCTAATTTGCAAGAGAAAAATGAAAAATGGTTCCTACAGACAGCAAAGTGAACCTTTCAGAGCATAAAGTAGACACAGACAAACAATGGCATTAGCTAACAAACAGCTCATCAAAAGGAAAGCAGATTCCCTTTTTTCACTTTAGTTGGACTAGCAAAAATTTCTCACCTTCTCCACTCATTTAGGCACCACCATATTGATCTTATCACCCTTGAATCTCTTCAATTAAGACCAAAATCCAAGAGGATCACCACAAGACTTGTAGCAATGAACGTGGAATTAGAGAAATGGTGTCCGGAGAAATTCCTAAAACGGAAATGACAAGAAGTTCCAAAATTTTAATTAAAGACCAAACAACCCCAAGAACCAAGAAAAGGCACGTTTTCAGGCACCCTTTTGCAATATTCTCAGATGGGTGTCCAAAAAAGCATCAAATTCTACTTGAATTATGCAAGAACTGAAAAGAACCGAGTTTCATTCACAGTCCCCTCAATGGGTGGGTTTGAGAGTACCCCCGAAGAGCATCAAATGCTTTCTCAAACAGACAAGAAAAAAACAAATTTCATCAGATCGGCACTTCTACAATCAGTAAAAGAAGCATCAAATTCCAACCTTTTCAACAGACCACGGACAATGTAGAGACCTATGAAGCTAGAGAGACAGGGAGAGTGGAATACAAAAGTAGAGATAGAGAGATAGTGTCTCTTGGGTTACCTGCTCCAGTTAACAGGTGACATGTATGATTTTAAAAGACAGACTAACTACTACCCAACTGCTTTTGTTGCTAAATTATTATAGAACCTAATCACTTTACTCCTTGTAATTTCTTTTATTATTATTATTATTATTATTATCTTAAAAAATTATTAAAACCCTGCACAGTGCTTTTCCTTTCTTTTTTTTCTTTTTTTTCTTTTAGAAACAAAAAAGAAATAGTAAATATATATTGTCTGAGAAAAGATTGGAAGAGGTTCTTCTCTTCAAGCCCAAGCTTTGCTTGCTTGTTAGATTGCTTCCTTCTTCGACATATACTTTATGTTTTTTTACCGACACATTTGCCAACTATTCTACCAGGCCCTCTTTGCTGTTACACACTCATCTTTCTCAGTGCCAACAAACAAACCTTTCATTTCTTTTGAGAGTTCTCATTATGCTCTTGAGGTCCATCATTCTCAATGAATGAGCACCACTGCTCTCCATCAACTTGTCTCCAAACCCCCCTCCTTCCCGAGCCCCAACCCATCAAATAAATAAGCTCCAGGAATTTATTTTTTTATTACAGTGATGTTAAAAATAAATTTTAAAAAATAAAAATAATATTTTTTTTCAAATTATGAAATATTTTTTTAAAAAAAAAATTAGTAGCTGGTCACAGGCCACAAAAATACCTTAATGTTAAAAAGTAAATTAAAAGAAAAAAGAAAACAGGTCTCCTTCATGCAAAAGAGGTCCCTTCTATTTGATGGTTGGTTTTTATGTGATTACTGGACAAGTGACGACTGTGTGGCTGTGATTACAGAGCTCAAAGAGAGTACTCTAAGTGTGCAACACAGGGTATGGTGTCTACATTTTTTATTTTTTATTTTATTTAGCTTATGTTAGATTATTAATTAACACCTGCAGCAATCCTTTTCTTTTTTACTTTGGAGGCTCTGGCCAATGGAGAACACATGGAATAATGGAATCTAATCATCAATTTTACCCTCTTGTCCTGGTACAGTTTCCAGCTGTAGGTTTTAGTGTGCAAAAAACCCTCTCAACCACCCTAACCTGTTCAAAACCAAATTATCTGGTCATCTTCGAGTCTGCAGTGACCTTGCTGGAATTTTTAAATTTAATCCGAAATTAACGGCCAGTTTTGTTCCAAAAGCATAATCCTGTGTGAGACACCTCATTGCAAAGAATGAATTATTGTACAGTAGGCAGCAGCTGTTTGAAACCACGGCCAAAGCCGCATTTTATAAAAATGAAAAATATTTAATTTTTTTTAAAAAATGTTTTAAATCATAAAAATAAACGGGTCTAAAATAGCGGTGGATGGTGTGGGGATCGGGGATGATTTGATTTTGCAATTTGCATGATGCCAAGCGGTTCCCTCGTGCATAGTCAAAATGAGTGTATAGATATGATGATTGAGATGGGGCACCCAAGTAATCAATGTGGGCACTCACACCAAATCCATCTTCAGTTTACGACTGAGAGAGGTGGGGGCAAGCCAGGCCCTCAGGAAGCTAAGGCATCTGTTTTTTTCTTCCTTCCTTCCTTCCTTCTTGCCCCCTCCTTATATATGCTCTGGCTGAGAATGCGTTGTGATGCATTATTGTATTCCATCAAAAAGAAAAGAAAAGAAGAGAAGAGAAAAAAAACACCCAATCCAGCTAGAAAGCACGGGATGGAGATTGAAAGCCAGTGATAATTGGGACTCGCCGTACAGATTAGAGAAAATCTTTCCTATTTTTTTCTTTTTTGGAATGATTAAAGGAAGATTTGTGGTTACAAAGTGCATAATTAATCATGCATGCAGATGTTGACTTAATGAGAGCATGCAACGCATGCAGCGACTTCCATTTTCATGGAAAGAGCGCAGGGGCAAG
>Ga0325414_1002795_pt1 | contig 17901 bp, 5 predicted proteins | sample PopdelMetagenome_8_FD_206183 | JGI IMG/M metagenome (GOLD analysis project Ga0325414, IMG submission 206183) | Populus deltoides microbial communities from Bellville, Georgia, United States - Leaf-PdKOR-R3 | ecosystem: Host-associated > Plants > Phyllosphere > Phylloplane/Leaf | place: USA... | reverse complement strand
TTTTGTTTTTACCTGCTGTCTTTTTACCCTAGAGGGTCTGAGCTAGTGTATTGGTCAAAATGCACAGTCTGTCTGCTATGGTGCTATTAGCGGGAATTTCCTTTTCTTCGAGAAACATTGGAATATATGGTTTTTAATGCTTTGTGATGGGGTCCAATGATTGCCATTCTTTAATCATACACTTTCCAATATTTCCAATTTTGCCTCAAGAAAAAATTTGTTACTTGATAATATTAATTTGTTAATAAAACTACTCATATTAACTAAATATCATACAATACATTAAAAAACTTTTTAATGAATGTTTATGTGCTTGGGATCACAGTTCATTATATGTAACATTTTTTTTTTCATTAAACTTTTTTCATTTTTAATTTCATTGTTTCATTTAATGTTCGAGAATTCAAGGTTTTTGATAAAATTTCATCATTAAATTAGAAACCAATTTAATAAAATAGAGTTGGAATATATTGGATGAAAAATAATTAAAAATAAGAGAACTAAAATAAAAACAAAAAAATAATTTGTTTTTCTCATTTGCGCATGAAAAACTTCATTTTCATCCAAAAAAATTAGAATATATTAAAAGAAATTGGAAGAATAGGAGCTTAATTGAAATTTTTCAATCTCAAATAAAAAACCCTAAACGACGCGTCGTTTAAACCTAAAGAAGAGAAGATGAGTGACACGTCATTCGGTTGATTGGCTTATGTTTTTTACAGTTTTACCTGATCGAGTTAGTAACTTTAAATACATGAATGTGGAGCTATATACCTACAAATTGAGCAATGTTGGATTCAAATAAAAGGTTTGCATCCCCTCTACCAACTTCAGGTGGTCTTAGGCGACGATGACGTCAAAGTTACTTCAACGAGCCTCGAAAATAGGCAACTTAGTCAGCCATAACAATGCAACTATCATGCAAAAACCGACCTATTTTTCATGTGTTTACACATAAAGCCTTCTCAATGAGTCTTTATTAAGGGTTTACAACACTTTCCTTAAAATCAAGAAGTCAGAAATTGATTTAAAACCTCCAAAAACCCTACAAATACCCTCTATAGCTTGAAGGCGGATGAGGAGTAGACAAAAAAAAGGATAAGAAAAGAAAAATAAATATCAATAAGAAACACAACTGTAGAGGTCCAAGATCCTAAACAAAAGATTTCTTACCTTTGCAAGTTTATGAGAGAAAAACATTTCAAAAAAAAATTAATTTGCTTTTCTCATTTGCACATGAAAAACTTCATTTTCATCCAAAAAAATTAGAGTCTATTAAAAGAAATTGGAAGAATAGGAGCTCAATTGAAATTTTTCAATCCCAAATAAAAAACCCTAAACGACGCGTTGTTTAAACCTAAAGAAAAGAAGATGAATGACACGTCATTCGGTTGATTGGCTTCTGTTTTTTACAGTTTTAGCTGATCGAGTTAGTAACTTTAAATATATGAATGTGGAGCTACATATCTACAAATTGAGCAAGGTTGGATTCAAATAAAAGGTGTGCATCCCCTCTACCAATTTTAGGTGGTCTTAGGCGACAATGACGTTAAAGTTACTTCGACGAACCTCGAAAATAGGCAACTTAGTCAGCCATAACAATGCAACTATCATGCAAAAACCGACCTATTTTTCATGTGTTTACACATAAAGCCTTCTCAACGAGTCTTTATTAAGGGTTTACAACACTTCCTTTAAGATCAAGAAGTCAGAAATTGATTTAAAACCTCCAAAAACCCTACAAATACCCTCTATAGCTTGAAGGCGGATGAGGAGTAGACAAAAAAAAGGATAAGAAAAGAAAAATAAATATCAATAAGAAATACAACTGTAGAGGTCCAAGATCCTAAACAAAAGATTTCTTACCTTTGCAAGTTTATGAGAGAAAAACATTTCAAACAAAAAACATAAAGAGAGTGGTTGTTCTAAATATACTTTTTTGATCCAAAAGTAGATCATTTATGGCATGCTTTTGATATTTTTTTATTTACTTTTGTTTTTTATTTATGTTTATAAGTATAGAAAAGAGACTTGAATGCTTAACGTGTAATGTTATATTCATCTCTTTGTTGCTGTATTTTTTATTTAATGATGTTTTTTTTGAAGTTTTTTTTTTATGTTTTTGATACATTAAAGTTGTTGTTTAAGTTTGTTTTTGATATATAATGTTGTTTTAGTTTTTGTTTAACTTAAACTATGCATATTAAAGTAAGAGTGTTTTACCATGGGTTGGCTAGGTTTGTTTATGCACAAAATGGGTTTAGAAAACCAATTTTAAATCCATGTTGTGCGAATATTTAGTCTGTTTTAAGTTTATGTTTTTTTATTTGGTACCTCTTGCTTGATTTTGATTTTTTTTGTTAGTTTTTTTAGATTTAAACATGTTTGTGTATGATATTGTGACTTGTTGAAATAAAAAAAAAATATATGATTTAAAAGCCAAAAATGCCAATTTCTAGGCTTGGAAGTGTCTTCCTCATGACTGTATTTTTTATGGGTTTTAAGGCAATATTCTTTGTATTCTTGTGAAGAACATTGCCATAGACCCTTGTTTTAGACCAATTTTGATATATTTCTTTGCACATACACCTTTTTTATGCACGATAAACCAATAATCTAATGTTTATTCGCATCAATAACTTGTTTAAATGATTTTTAATTATAAGGTTTTGGTTTTGAACCGAAACCCATTTTGGACAAATCTTAATGATTTATTGATAATCGAATTGAATGGATGCTAGATTAAAATATCCCAAATTTTTTCATGTAATTTTCAAGAAAACCCAACCATGTAAATCTAAAATATCCCAAATTAAGATTTAACTCCAAGATACCCCAAGAATCAAGATTTTTCAGATTTAAAGCAAAAGTGGCCAAATTTTATGTTTCTTATATCAAAGGATTGCGACAAGCCCTAAAAATTTCTTTTATTATGATTTTCTTTGCTTTTTTTTAAAAAAAACTTTATTTAATTAAGATTACAAATAATCTTTGTTTTTTTTTTTAACTTGATGTCGTAACTAGATTTTTAGAGAAGATAAAGAACTTAACAACAATGGAGTATGTGAAAACTTGAAGACAAAAGAGATATAACTTGATTTAGAGCCTTACTCTGATACTAACCGATATGAATTTCATGGATATAAAGATCTAGAAACTCATAATCAAGATTGATCATAAATCATAACAAAGTTAAATTCAGGCTTTTAAATTGAGCTTGACACAATGATATTTTACACCAAGTCACCAAGACTATAATAATCAGACCCTACCTAACAATTATAGAGAATCATAAATGAGAAATATGAAAAATACTATGAAGATTAGTTAATTTTTTGATAAGTCAAGAGAAGTTCTTTAAAGAACCAAAGCAAGAGAAATTTCTCACAACATAATAATAATTACTAAAATCAAAGTTTGTAAAAAAATAAAATTCAAATATGAGCTAAATACCCTATTTATACTTGATAAAAACATCATAAAAAATACTGGAAAAATAGCAAAAGAGTTTTATATAAAATAGAAAAAGGAATCCTAAATTAATTAGGAAACTAATACAATCTTACATAGTAACTTTTGAACCTTATCTCAAGGCCTTTTCGATGTCCGATTGATATGAAATTTAACCTAATAAAAAAAGGCCTCTAAAATCTTCTGATAAAATCTCACCTCGATCCAAAGGTTAAATTTAATATTATGCTTGTTAAAGTAACACTATACATTTAAAAAATAAGCCTTTAACTGCTGAAATTAATTAGCCCATGAAGTAGATGGATTAAGCCTCTCTTGTACATATATTAAATTGACTAAGGTCTGATTATCACTTGTTGAAGATGTAGCATCCTTAAGATTCACATTGACCAACTACTTTAAAAAAGCCCATTGAATGTATATTTAAGTTTATTTACCCTTGATCATGCAATTGGCCTAATTAGATCTTGTAATGGACTTTTGATGTAATCTTGATTGTATTTTTAATTCTCAATTAACTCAATATTGAGGGATAAAATTGAAAAAATAAATCAATTAGGAAAAAGAGGAAAAAACTTGAGTCAACCGAGTTAACTCGCCAAACTCGAGGTTCAAGTCATGATACTGAGATAACCTTATAAAAAATAAAAAATATTATGAAGCTCAACCCCTAGTAAATCTAATTGAAATTGAAAAATCGATTAGAAAAAGGATATAAAAAACAACTTAAGTCAACTCGGGTTAACTAGTCAAACCTGTGACTTGAATGATAAAACAAAGATAATCTCATATAAATCAAATCAAGACAAATAATAAAGCTTGATTCCCAATTAACTTAATGTTGAAGGTTGGAATTGAAAAATAAAGTCAATTAAGAAAAGGAAAAAAAAACTCAAGTCAACCAAGTAAAATCATAAAACCCACGGTTCAGATCATGAGACCAGTATAACATCATAAAAAATAAATTGAAAAAAACTATGAAGTTCAATTTCTAATAAATCTAATATTAAAGAATGAAATTGAAATTAAAAAAATATTATTCTAATAAATAATATTTCAAGTTAAGTCCGATCCCATCAATTTTTTTTTTGGTTTTAATGTTAATATAGACAAAATCATTCTCATATATGGATATATAATATAAGACCATTTCTTTTGATGTGCTCATTTAACCACTTGATTTCTCACTTGTTTTTTAAGGACATGCGCCAACCTTTTATCTTATAATTCAAACTTCTATACTAACTAACATGAAAAGAAGACAGGTGGTTGAGAACAAAAGGCTAAAGTACGCAAATGTTGACAAGCGCAAACATGCGAGTACTGGTAAATCTTGTCTCTATTTAATTTTACAAGTCAATTCTAAACTTGCTTGATTTAGAATTTAGATTGAATTTAAAAACAAATTAATTAACTTAATTAACAATTTTAGGTCGACTCATAACATAAGGTAAAACCCAATCAACACCTAAATAAAAAACTCATTTTAAAAAATTTAGTTAAAATAATGTCGTTTTGATGTTTATAAAAAAAATATTTGGATAAAAATGAATTGATTTTTTTGATATATGATCTGAGTTGAATTTTAAAATCATGATAATGATCACTTATATTTTTATATGTCTTAGTTGGACAATTTTAGAATTAATAATTTTTTATAAGGATAAAGTAGGAATAAAAAATCATAAATATTGTCTTTAAAGATATATTCCTATTTTTTGTTTTAAAAATACAGAAATTTCAAAAATAAATTTATTTTTTTAATCAAACATGTTTGAAATTTAGGGTACATGTGCTTGCCTGAGGCCATAATTTTCTGAAATTTCCAAACTTGTTCCTATAATTCTGAAAGGGTTTCAAAATGTAAGGACTAACAAACAATCCATTCTTCTTTTTTTCTACTATCCTTTCATGTATCTAACAAAAAAAAAACACTTGAAATCCAAAAAAATAAAAAAATTCAGAAAAAAATTAAATTATAAAAGCATGTAGGAGTATGGTAATATTTGTTTTTTATTAAATACTGAAAGGTATTTTTAAAATATTTAGGAGTATGATAATATTTGTTTTTTAAAGTATTTTTTATTTGAAAATATTGTAAAATAATGTTTTTTATTTTTAAAAATTATTTTAACATTAATATATTCAAATGGTATAATAAAATTAAAAAACTTAATTTAAAATAAAAAAATAAAAAAATAATTTATTTTTTAAAATTATTTTTAAAACAAAAAAATAAATAGGTAGGATTAGAAATACAATGCTAACGAGTCCTGAGTGCAATACTAATGGACCAGATTTATTGTAAGCCCACGAAACCCCTCCCAAAACCCTATTGAAACCCGACCTCACTCTTGCCCCCGAAAACACAAAGCAAAATTACACAGGAAAAGAGAGAAGAAGCAAGAAGAAGCATGGGTTTGCAAAGAAAGCAAATAATATCATCAGCTCTTAGCAAGCACCTCTCTTTATCTCCTGTAAGCTCTTAAACAACAACCCCTTTTCAATTACTTGAAAAAATCTTTGATCTCTGTTTTTAATTTTTCTTTAAATTTTAATTACTGCATGGATAATTGGTGATCAATAAATAAAGCACTTTACGATTCTTTAGATAACTGCATGCTAATCTTTTCTTCTGGGTATTTAGAAAGGAAGATTCCTGGCTTGGAATGGTAATTTTTGCTCCTTTTGATGCCCATTTCTTTTTTCTTGAATTTTGTTTTTTGCTGACACGTATTTTTGTTGCTCTTTTACTTCAAATAAACTCGTCAAGTTTTCTATATGATGTTTTGACTATGCATCCTATTATTTGTTTCAATTCTTATAAATTTGGTCAATTTTTCATCATATTTTCAGCATTGTTTGGTAATGGGTCTTGATAGGAATACTTTTCTTTTCTGAATGCTTGAAAATCAGATGTCTTGACATTGTTGAATTTGGGGGTTATTCTATTTGATAGTTACATACTTAACAGCTTAAAATACTTGATTAATGTAGGAAGCTCCTTTAGGTGACCTTGGAGAGTATGATATTAAGAGTTTGTACTTGAACATTTTGAAGTCATCAGGAAAAAGGTCCCCATCAAAAGAAAGTGAGGAGGTAAGGTTTCTTTGGTTTGTTATGAGTACCACAGCTGCGCTACCATGGGATGTTGCTCTTTGCCATGCTTGACTCTTAGGGGTCCCTGTTTGGTTTCTTGATCTAAAAAAGTAATTGCTGGTTATAGGTGATGAAATGGATAAGCTTTGCAGAGATTTTTCCAATAGATTCTCCGACATGCTTTGATGCTCTCAGTGGGTTGAACAAAGACTTGGCTCTGAATTCTGTGCTTTTGGGCAATGGATTGACACCCTCTGAAGCTGATATTATAGTTTTTTCAGTAATACATTCATCTGTGGTATGCATTCTATTCCTTTCATGATAAATTATCCTTTCACATTTGCTGTCCCAGTCACTAATCATAAAGTTACTATATACAAATTTTATTTCCAGCATGGATTTTCATTTTTTCCTTTTCTGTTGTTGAAAACAATTTAAAACAACTTGGCATGGCAAACTTCAATGCTTTCATGAATCAGTCGCATCCTTTGGGCATTGCTCAAAATTGCTTTGGTTGCCCTCTTTTTTGAATTTATTGCTTCTCAAATCTGAAGGGAGGAGGCTTCAAAATTCAGAGCTGCAGAGTCAAGAAATATATATATACATATATTTTTTTTCCCTGTACAAAAGTTTTATCATATGATAAACACTTTACCCACATGTTTGAAATTCTTCTGACTTTTGATTGGTTATTTATTGCTAGATTGGCCTTTCACATTTAGAGAGGGAAAAGTTGGTGCATGTAATGAGATGGATGGATTACATCCAGGTAAGACCATATTCATATTTTTAAACGTCATGGGAGTTGGGTGATGATGTGTATTAAAAGAAAATTTCTTAATTGCTATCTGTTGACATAGACGAACTATTGCTTAGGCACCAGTTAAGTGATGTAACTATTGAGAGCTGCTTTGTTTAGGTTACTATAGTGTGTGTGATGAGCTTCTGTCTGATTTGATTGTCCCTGTCATGTTTGGCAGCTTATTGATTCAAGTAACAGATATCTTGTGGCATGTAATTGACTTGGAGTGTCAAAGTCTCAAAGGCTTGCAGTTTGACTTTGGCTACTCTTATCACTGTACATATATGTTTACCATTGAATAACTTTATGCTGAGGGGTCAAGTGGCTGGCTTTTGGTATGCGATTGAGAAACTAGATCCAACTGATAGAAAGAACAGTGAATAGTTTTTGGGAAAATTGTTATTTCTTCTCAATTCTGTCAGAACTTGAATCTACATACCTGCACCTGGTAGCCATAGTTGTACAATCAAAGAAAAATAAACGGCTCTCAATTTTTTGTGTTTGTAAAATAAATTAGGTACTTGATTTCATGTTCAAAAAATGTTTAGTTAATTTATTTTGTTTTTTTGCAGAACAAGGTAGACTTTGGGAAACTATTTGAAAAGGTTTTGCTAGAAAAGGGTGCATTCGAACTTCAGGTAGGTTATCTTGATATCAATATACATCATCTGTTCATTCTTTTTTACTGTTTTTTTTTTAAATGAAGGCAAGAAGGTTTAAGGTTGAAGAGGAATTGATGTATGTGTGGTTTTCGGAATTTGATATTTTCTTTGTGCATCCCATGTCAAAATTTTTAGGAAAGGACAGCTTATTGATTCTTACATGTAAATTCATATTTTAAATGGAATAGTCGCGCGTCTTATTGTTGTTTCAAAGGTTTTTTTCTTTGTCTAATTTACTATGATTCTGTAATTTGTAGTTTTGTACACTAATGTGCCATTGATTGAGTTAGAGCATCTAGTGGCTTATTTCTCTGTGTTCTTGATTTAATTCTAGTTGCAGGGAATAAAAGGTGATGCTAAATCAGAAATAGATACAAATGCAAAAAAGACCGTGGAAAACACTAAGAACAAAGAAAAATCGGAAGCAGACCTAAGCATGAAGAAAAGTGATGTTGGGGTATGTCTTTCTTTTTCTAGCTCCCCCCCCCCCTCTTCAATACCTGTTATTAATGTATTCAAAGTTTTCTTTCTCCTTAAGGCTGTAGTTTTACTGTTTTTCCTGTGCACAACTCTGTCCTGTCATTATGAAGAATCCTGCTGAGTAGCTTCATCATGACAGCAGGAAAAAACATTAGAATTAAGAAAATGTGCAAAATCACAGTCTATTGAAGTCATAACTAGCATCTAAAATTCTACACAAGGGGTTTATTTGAACATACTTCCATGCTTGCATTGATGACACGTGTGCATGCTCTCTTTAAGTTTTAACAAACTCAGTGGCATGTGCTAGAGATTACTGAAAATTAGTGGAGAATTACCTGGCATTAGCAGTACTAAAGTTGGAGGAATGAGTTTCTTGGAGAAACAAAAGCTCTCTAAGTTTAGAATTTGAACAAAAAATTGGGTTTTAATTAGTCGATTAACTTTTCTTACTTTCAAAGTATAATTTATCATTAACTTCGTTAAGTTTGATTTTTTTACACTGAAAATTAAGTCCCTAAACTTATCATGGAATCTTGATAAAATATGTGATATAATTCCAAGATTTGGCTGCCATGTACTAGCTCAGGTCTGAACTGCTGAAAACTATCAGGATAAACACAAGAAATGTTAACTATGTGATAACAGCTCCAAAAGACTTTACTTAATCCCAGTTAATGTTTTCTTTCTTCACTGATAAATAAGGGATTTCATAGAGCTTCCCCACGTGTAAATTTTATATTTTACAGTTTTACTGGATGATGCCTGGTTTATTTATTCGAGCAACAGTATTTCTCAAGTTGCTTGGCAGTTGGCCTGGTGATAACAGTTCATGACAAGCATAGAAAACTTAATGTATTGTACTATATTTGACCTCCTGCATGACTTTGCTATTTCATTTTATTCCAAATTGACTCGTGTTGTAATGGTTAGATAACATTTTTATTCGAACTTTGCATTATTGTGAGTGAGTGCATGGGTAACTTCAATAATTCCTAATAAGTGCTTTTGATATTTTATAATTCTTATTTAAAGGTCTTAAAATCTGCTTGGAGATGGCCTCAATTTTTGTGCATATTGTTGTTGTTACTATTATTTTTAATCTTGGTGCAATTCTTGCTGAGTATCATGTTGGTGTTTTTGGAACTTATAGAATAAGTCTACTGGAAAAAAAGAATCTGCTCAAGAGAAGAAGAAACCATCTGAAACAGAAGCAGGTGAGAAAGACAAAGAACTAAGTGTCAGTTTACTGAATATACAAGTTGGCCTTATTCGCAAAGCATGGAAGCATCCCTCTGCTGACAGGTATGCTGACAGTTTCCTTTCTTTTATTCTCTGAGTTTGTACTTCATCATTTTTTTGAAGGAAAATGATCATGATATTTTTAATTTTTGGTTAATGATTCAGTTTACTGGTTGAGGAGATAGATATTGGAGATGCTAAATTGAGGCAGGTAGTCAGTGGTTTGGCGAAGTTTTATAGTCCAGATGACTTGACGGTATGATGATTTGTCGAGTTTGATTTAAATAATATGTCACTTCATTTTATTTATTCTGCTCTTTGGATTGCTTTTATGAAGTTTAGTTGCTAATGCATTCTTTGGTGTTTGTTTCATCTATAAAGAACCGCCGAGTTGTCTTGATTACAAATGTAAAACCTGGAAAGCTACGAGATGTGATGTCAGAAGGCCTGGTAACTTTTAATTTGACATTTTCATTTTAATCAATGCCTTTTATATTCTATGTTGAACTGGGTCCTCGCTTTTATTTCAAGATTCTTCCTTTTCATTCCTGAAACTCTTTGCAAGAAAATAAAACTGGACAAGATGGTTAGAGTATACTGTGTCTTGCTGGTAGAGCTATGCTATCTTAAATAACTGTACAATGGTCAGGTTGTTGTGTTGTGATTGTTTCATCTCAATTGAAAATTATTATACTCATCCAGCTTAAAAAATAGTCTTCTAATTGATCCACTTGTTCATCTTCAATTACATACAGCTTACAAATGGAAAGCAAAAACAAATTTTAAAAAATCGAATTGTTCAATCATGTCAGGATGCTTGTGATACCAGCTAAGTTGGTAAAATACTTTTGAACAAAGCAATATATCTAACTTCTATGGTACTTGCACTCTAATTGTGGGAAAATGCCAATTTTGAATTTGAAATGACTTGCTTCTGCTATTACATAACAATGTTGTTGAATCCTTAATCATGTTTATTTCTTTATGAATGCTCTTCTTTTTTTTTATGATTGAAGTGTTAGTTTATTCTGACGAGTTGCTTACAATGTCTATGTCTGTGCTTTGTCATTTCACTAGAATATCCCCTTTTTTTTAGATTGCAATGACTGAAGAGTGCAGTGATGTCCATATGCATTCTGTAATTCCTAATTTTTCAGGTCCTTTGTGCATCTAATGAGGATCACACCATTGTCGAGCCTTTGCTGCCTCCAGAAGGTGCCAAAGTTGGAGAACGTGTGTCATTCTTGGGGTATGTATTTAAAGATTACATGGAACTACATCATAATTGATCCATTTTGACACCTACTGCTTCGCTGTTTGAATTATTTATGGGGAACAAGAATTTGTAGTTTACACTTTAGAAAATGCTATTTGGTTTTCAACACTAATTTTTTATCACATCCAAAAAAAAAAAAAAAACAAAGAGGAAGAAGCTAAAACTGGCAAGTCCTATAATGTTACCTATGCCCTTTGAATATATAGTTTGTTGTCACTACAATATACTGCTATGTAGATTTCACAAAGGTACTGTTGAATTGTCTTCTCATAATCGGCAATGCATCTTTTAGAGAGGCAAGGCACCTTTTCTTTTTCTTTTCTTTTTTTGATAATGAAAAACATTCCTTTTGTTGCAATGTTGCCACTTATGGCACTGCCACCATTTGGCATAAATGTGAATGGGAGCAGGCTTATATAAGCCCACTTATAATCTGTAAATGTTGGAGAAACTTCATTTTCACAAATCAGTAGAGAGAAAATGAGGGGCACCGGTCATTGGTCTTGGAATTGTTTTGACTTTGGGCAGCCAAAGTGCTTTTAAATGACCAAGTGCTGTGCCATTATGATTCTCAAAATTAGGAATAGTGAACTGTGATGCCTAGATACACGGCTTATATGCATGCATTTGGCTGCAATAATCATAGTGTATCCTTTATTTACAGCAAACATTTTTTTTTTTGGGCTGGATCTTCTATTATTTTCTCTTGATTTACTTATTCAGAAATAAAAAATCTTCTACTGCAATAATGTTTTCCCATGTATAAATGTTAAATGTCTTCATGTAGGATTGACGGTAAGCCAGAAGATGTTCTTAACCCAAAAAAGAAGCAGTTAGAGAAAATAACACCGGTATGAGGTTCAGGCTTAAGTGTTTTTGTTATAGGTTTATGTTCAGCAAGCATCCTCTTGATATGCACTTGCAGTTTAAATTCTTGATCATTTATTAGAATCATGGTTGTGAATTGATGCAGTTCAGTTTGCTTTTGCCCATTGCAAACAGGTTCAATTAATTACATGATGTGATGCTTGATGCCCCCATATTTTTTTTTGAAATACATGATATATTCATCAAACAATGAACATATGGAAAAAACACTATATTTCTAAAAAAACATTTTCAATGGCAAAAGCAATTTAGAATAGTCAAATTGTTGATATGGCTCTCTGTTGAAATATAAGACATACCGATCATATTTTCTTTCCTGTGGATTTTGTAAAATGCTTAGCACCAGCAAGTCATTACTTTAGTCTCTAGCTTGTTTTTGCTTTTATATGGTTTCTGAATCGCTAGAAGTTTCAAGTCAAGTTTTTGGGTTACCTTGAAAAGGCTGATTGGACAGTTCTGATACATGGTTGTCATACCTAGCCATTAATGTTGTGATCATCAGTTGTGCAATTATTGTCTTTCCTTAAAGTTTGTTATAGGAATCCTAAGAGTCATTATTTGATCATCGGTGTTTCATGGGCGCAGAATCTTTTCTCGGATGAAAAGGGTGTGGCCACATTTAAGGGAATACCATTTATGACATCTGGTGGGCCGTGTACATCATCCATTCCGAAGGCAAGCATCAAATGATTCCAATGAACAATTGGACCTTAAAAACGCCATGCGGCTTACCACTTTGAGGTTCATATTTCAACTTTACATGAGAAGATACACATGTAAACTGTCATTCAGTTGTATTTTGAAAATATTTAACGAAGTCTTGTTTTAATCAGTTTGTTGACTGTTGTATTAAGTTAAATTTTGTTGTCTTGACTCATTAATGATGAATATATCGTGTCTATTGATGAATATGCTGCTATTTTTGTGGCATAATGAGCAATCCGTTTAAAATCTTTTCCAGTATTCCTACAGGGAATCCTATATCCTGCTCTGATCGTTCTCAGAAATTATGTAATCTCCATCCTTCTCTTTTGTTGGAACGCATTCTAGAAATGGCCATCCATTCTTGATAGCTCATCAAGTCCCCTTTCCCAATTAGCTCCATCCATGACAATGGATTCGAGAAGACAGAGGCCACATGCAAATCTGTGTTGCAGATTGGCTGGCCAATGTGCCCGTTACCATGCATGCAGGGAACGGCCACCACACCAGTGGGCACACACACTAGTTCACTTATTTATTGTTATGGGTTTTCTTAAGATAACTCCGTTCGAGGCAGTATGTTTCCTCATTCACTCCAAAAAAAAAAAAAACAACCCTGTTGCATGCTCACACGCTAGAGCTTTGCAAGCAATAAAAAATCCTTTATATATATATATAATGCAAGATCGTTTCGGATTTCAATTTAAAGATGCTTCCTCCATTTTCCCTTTATCTCAGGCATTTCTGAATTGGAAGTAAATCGTGCATGCGAAGCTCAGGGCCAGTTATCTCATATTACTCTTACAAAAAATCTTTAGTCCAGGACGTTTGAGAACGCAGGAAATCTTTAGTCTCACTGCATCTGTGAATTATATCATACCTAATATATGAATCATAATGGATTCATTCGGATGATGGTCATGTCAATCCAAATAATGCTGTTTGTTCTGCCCAGCAGGCCCTACGTGGGTCTCACGCTACATGGCTTGGATCCAATGCCGCAAGCCTCGAGGACATCCCTTGTTCTCAATTCCTTGCAAGACGTTTGAATGCTTAAAGACGTGTAATAGAATCTTAGCAGAGACAAGCATCATCTGATGTTGTTGCCAGAAATCATCGAGTATTGAATGGCCAAGAAAGGGAGAGGGCTCGTATACATAATTATGGCAATTGAGAGAAGGAAAGGAAAGGAAAGAAAACGTGCATGGCTTGGCGATAAAAGGAAAGGCCACTCAAGCGGGGGGTGTGTTAGCTAGGAACTGGCTGTGAAATCACAGATATGTGATTTATTTTGTTTGTCTTCGGGGACCAAAACAGAGAGAGGGAGGGAGGGAGGGAATCGCCTTGGATTTTGTTGTTAATTACACTAATCCTTAATCAGCAAAGGCTCCGGCTCTCCATAATCCTGAATTGTCCATGATCAGACTACAAAGATTCTGTACTCCTAAAAACAAATTTTAAAAAATTGGCCACATATTTTATATATAGTCCAAAATGATTATTCTCCAAATCTGTCCAGTTGTGAGATGGAGATTTTATATGGTCAAGAAATTGGATCTTCCAGGTAAAGCTCTGATCGTGTTAACCAATCTGAAAATCATTTCATATCATTTAGGATCATTAGTATTATACTTTCTGTAGATCTTATGGTAACAAAATCAATGTGTCAAATTTCTTTTACAAAAAAAGTAGAAGGAAAGAAAAGAGATGGAAGTAACCAACAAAGAGTAGCTGAGTTGGTAAAGTGAATGCGGGCTAAGAGACCTTATGTGGTCTCTAATTTTACTCTCTTTACCTTCTAATACTAATAGTCACGGATTATATAGTGTAAGTCTTGTTTTGCAAGTTCCAGTTTAGTAAGTGTAAACTGATTTAAAATACCATATATATATAAAAGAAAAGAAAAGAAAAGAGATGAACCTAAAAAACTTTATATTAAAAACACAATCATGGGACATAATTTCTCTAGCCCCCATAGAAATGAAAGAAATTAAGTGGGGAGGTGTAATTTCGTAATGTGGTATAACCTAGCCATTGCTTGAAAGGATAGTATGATAATTAATTAGGTGTCCATGTTCATGGTAGGTGAATGCTAATTTTAGCTAACAAAGAAGCTTCATATATTTTGCCCAAAAAAAGGTACTGTAGACTCTAGTATTTAATTTTAAGTCGAAGATCAAGATTCAAATCTGCCCTTAATTATTACCTCAACAGTGCCATGAAATACTTTAAAGAAAGTCAAGAGTAATTACACAAAAATTATGGCAATGTGTCCAATGTTTATTTCAATCTTGTTAAGTTAGGCGGTCCAAAATCCATGAAATGCCCGCAGGCAGCCGCAAGGCGAGGCAAAGAAGATCTTGCAGAGAGGATACGAACACAGATACTGATACTGATTCTATAAAAGACCGTAAGAGGAGTGAATCAGTGATGGTGTGATATGGTTGGGTGGGATGATGGTGACTGACTGAATCAAATCCATAGGAACCCGAAAAGGATCACGAAATATCTGTGATCTACTTTGATATTATCCCCCCACCCTCTTGCTGTGAATATTTAGTCGTCCTTTTTTTTTTTTTTTCTCTCTGTAACATTTTGTCTCTCGAGTCTACTCACCTAACAACATATTTCACATTCACTGTGTTGTCGGCTTCTCATTCTCACTATAAATACGCATCATAAAACGTTCATACAACTCCTGTGAGTTTGTTTCCTTAGTGTTTTAATTGTAAGACTTTGTTGGAAAATAAAGGGTCTGTGTTCTTTAGCCTCTGTGTTAGTTATTTGCTGCAAGAAAAGCTTTTATTACAGTTTCAGTTATTCGTACACAGGCCACCCTCTTGCTCTACCGTGGGGGGAGAATATGGATGGTGGTGGTGGGTCAAGGGAGAATGTGATGGTGGGGGGAGCATATACGGAAGAACCCCATGTTTTAGCTGTTGATGACAGTCTCGTTGATCGAAAACTGGTGGAAAGACTGCTCAAGAACTCTTCCTGCAAGGGTAAAACCAATCTCACTTGTCTTTCCATTTTCTTTGCCTTTACTTCAGACAAGAAGAACATGTAGATTGACAATGGCGGAGTTATAAACACATGCTCAAGAACTAATTTGATTTGCTGCAGTGACTACTGCGGAGAATGGGCTGAGGGCGTTGGAGTATTTGGGCTTGGGAGATGAGAAAAGGACTTCCTTGGAGGATAATGTAAGTTGTTCATGTCATAATCAATTGCATGCACTTGAGCTGAAACGAAGACAAACAGTAATGGCTGTCTTCATGTTTGATTATCCACACTACAGGTCTCAAAGGTGAATTTAATAATTACAGATTATTGCATGCCAGGAATGACAGGGTATGAGCTACTCAAGAAAATAAAGGTATTCTTGTCGTTTTTGTTTTTGTTTTTGGTGCCCAGTCAGGTCCATTATGCTGACCACATATTAACACGTCTCCTTGTCACAAACAGGAATCGTCAATGCTGAAGGAGATTCCTGTTGTGATTATGTCTTCTGAGAATATCCCAACCCGTATTAACAAGTAAGAGATTGCTATTTCTGATGAACATGTTGTGCAAGCTTTTAATTTTCACCCCTCGCTCACTCTAAGTGATTCACTGCGCAAAACAGGTGCTTGGAGGAAGGAGCACAGATGTTCATGCTAAAGCCCCTCAAACAATCAGATGTGGTGAAATTGAGATGTAATTTGATGAACTGCAGAAGTTAATTATTATGTTCATGGTGGGTTTTTTTAAGAACATTAGTAATCAATATTACCAGAGGAATGAAGCCAGACAATGAACAATCCTCCGCAGTCCACATTTTGTTATCACTAGATGAACTTGGTTTAAGCTAAACCAAATCGATTTTGATTTTGTTCTTAAGTTAAAATGACTTCAATGACTTCCTTGCTGCATTTATGGCTTTTACATTTCTGTTTTTCAGGCAGGTGTTGAGCTTTGACCTTTCTGAATGATTAAATAATGGCCTGCTTTTTAGTTCACTTCTGGGCCTTGCACCCATCCCAAGAAATTTTGTTACCCATATCCATCTTTGAATCTACAGATCCTTCTAAACTGATGCTCTTGGAGAAAACCTAAGGCGCCACTTGTGCTATGAATCATATATATATCTAAAAAATCCAATCATGGTCATAATTCACTTCTGTGTTGATTACTCTGTTTCTGACTTTCCCTGACTACCAAAGGCAAATTTTGGGAATGATAAGTGTAGCATATGCTTGATGTTTACAGAATCAAATCAGAGATGGCCTTAACCAAAGATTTTAATAGAATTCCCTGGTTACCAGGCAGCTCTGCCTGGCCTTGATCCGCAAAAACATGTATGCTTACAAAGTCAACATGAATTTTCAATCCAATAATTGATTAACTTATTCTATCAGTTGAGACAAAAATGTTGCAATGAATGATTAACAGCTCTCCAAATCCATAAAGAGCCGGATGAAACCAATTATATAAAGCATAGAACCTTCCCTAGTAACTTTGATTCCTTGCAACCCCAAGTGTTCAGCTTCCCCAGATTCAACCGATCTCTTATACAACCTCCAAACCTTTTCCTTTTCTTCTCTTTGTCCTTCATGTCTCTATCAAGACAATAAGCATACAAGACTGTGCATGTACTGGAGCCAAAAATCAAGGCAGCTTGATCATAAGATCCTTGCATAAATAAATACACCAAAGAATCATATAACAACTTCTTTTCTTCATTAATATGGTACAATCTCAAAAACTCGTGATTGGACCAAACCTTAAAAAAAAAGAAAATGATACAAAATTCAGAAGGAATGAAAATGCTTGTGATGGTCATGCTGATGTCTGTGGTCATCCAATCGAAAGCACTGCATGATAGGGTAACAGCTTACAAACAGGCATCTCCCGATCCTTCTAGCTATTGATGACACTGCAAAACAAGGGCAACAACGAGATGCCATGCATTTAGGTTTGCCATAACTTCTCCTCTTCTTTTGCTGACCGTGAATATTACCGCCCTTTACTTTGTTCTTCATATCGTGATCACCTAAAACATTAAAGAACCAGCGAAGAATCAGGTCTTACGAAAGATAACAAGAGAAGTGACTAGAAAGGGACAAGAACATGCTCTAGTTAAAGAGCAGGTCATGTTCTGTACCCTGAAGATCGTGCATGACGATGGTTTTGGCTCTGATGGATGGAAATTATCGATGGCTGAGATCGAAATAACAACAAAGTATATGCATAGAAAGAATGAAGAGAGAACAAGGATGGAAGAGAGGGAGTAATTGTAT
>Ga0325414_1002794_pt1 | contig 17904 bp, 10 predicted proteins | sample PopdelMetagenome_8_FD_206183 | JGI IMG/M metagenome (GOLD analysis project Ga0325414, IMG submission 206183) | Populus deltoides microbial communities from Bellville, Georgia, United States - Leaf-PdKOR-R3 | ecosystem: Host-associated > Plants > Phyllosphere > Phylloplane/Leaf | place: USA... | reverse complement strand
TTATGTAATTTGCTTACTAAAAGGGATATCTTAAAGAATTTCAAATGGGCTAATAACTTAAGTTACAATTCAAATTCCAAGCTCAACACATGAAAACATTTAGCCTCTTGGACCGTGGACATGGTTCTAGATTGGTCAGTTAATGAGTATAAATTTACCCAATTAAGTTTTTTAATAGATATATTTCTTTATATAAAAAAATATTTTTTAGTAATAAAGTCTTAATTACTACAATAAATTATAATAGTTTTTGTTTTAGAATGTGATACTGACTCCAATAAATTATAATTTAATGGCACATCTAACAACATAAATTTATGATTACTTGACATTGACAAGATGTCAATACTTGGAAGAAAAACACGGGCATTTACCCTTATTTAATTTTAAATTTTTTCAAGATTAAATTACATTTTAAATAAAACTAAATCAGTTTCTTCATCAATCATAAATACAGACTTCCATCCCAGCCACACCAACATTTACCTTTTTTTCTTTCTGCATTCTAAATATTTTCAAAATTAATCTACATATCAAATAAAACAAAATCATTTTTTTAAAATAATCTTAAAAACACCCACGTTAATATTTATTTAAAAGTTAATTTTTAAAATATTTTTTATTTTAAAATCCATTAAAATATATTTTTAACATCAATACATCAAAACAATCTAAAAATATAAAAAAAATTAATTTAAAATTAGAAATTTTATAGAAATACCTCAAACCACGAAAATAAACTCTCTGTTTACTTGAGCATACATACAAGTATTGGAGGATGCTTAGGTGGAAAAAAAAAATAAAGAAAAGAAGAATAAAAAATGGGACTCGAAGGGCCCATGACTAGAAAGGTGTAGTGAAAGGCAATTGGAGGGGAGTGTGGGGGCCATTCACGTGGATTGGCAGGTCTTTCCGCTAAGGGAATTAATAAAGAGTTGCGGCTTCCCATGACAGTATTGTGTTCACCATCTACTCTATGTTTTTTTCGTATACTAAAAGTGATTTTCAGTGCATCACTAATAAATAATTCGCCTCTCACTTTTTCTTTGAATGACTAAACGCTGCAAATTGATTTTGACCCCTCATCACCCTACCCTAGATATTTGACTTAATTTATTCCCACCATTTTAGCCCCCAAATGTCCTCAATTTTCTTATATATAACTTAGACATGGATTTTTAAGCTATTTTATAACCTAAGAGAAAAAAAAGCTAATTAATATATTATTGCAAGAGTTGTTAATTTTGATTATAAACTTAAGTGGAAATTTGATTTTTTTTTTTATAAGAAGGGAAATAGAGATATGCAAGTCACGTTTTAATTTTTTTTTTAATTGTGTGTCCATGAAAAAAGATATTCATTATAAAGACATTAGTTTAAAATCAGGAGAAAAAAAGTATTTTCTTATTCAAATTTCTCTTTTAAAAAAATTCAAAATTATCATTGTCTTAAATGAAAATTTAAATAAAAAATCACATATCAATAATTTCTACATTAAATGTAAAACATATTAAACATTTACAATTAAAAAATAACTAAATACACACAAACTCTATTCGTGGATTTGTCACTTGAATTTTCTTGATGTTGCTAGGTTTATATCTTAACAATTTCTACCTTCTTATTATTTTCTTCTCGTCAATTTCTTTGCATCTTCTTTCAGGTAGGTTGATCTCTTTTTTTTCTTTTTTTTTATATTGATTGGATATATTCCATACCTATTTTTTTTTTTAATTTCAGGATTGTTATGATTCTTAAATTTTTAATGTCAGTGTCTTTTCAAATTCTCTAAATAAAAAATTTCATTAAAGTTATTTTCACTTTTATTTTTTCTCTTTCAAAAAAGAGTGAGAATTTTGATCTAAGTTATAATGAGTAGCTACCAAAAGCAAATATTTAGAGCTCATATTTTTTTAGCTAAGAAACTAAATAGTTTGCCAAATAAAAGTTGTACGGATAACTTGTTATTTTTTAGACGTAGTGCAGAGTGCTTCAATATGTTTTGTTAGAAATTTTAAGATTACTTAATCACTTGTTATTTCATTCTTCATTAACTAGGGACTGAAAAAGTAATTGTCAAGTTTATAAACATAGTTCAATAACTTGGATCTAGAAAAAAAAATGATTAATCTTTAGTTTTTGCATATTATCGCTACCAATTATTTATTAAAAAAGATACTAATTTGAAAATATAATTGTTTAACGAGGGATTACAAACCTGCACTATTTCTGTTATAAATTATTTAACAATGGCATTGACATGCAACTTAATGAGTTGGATGATCATATCACTTAGCGCGAGTATGAAGTTATTTTTTTGTGTAATATATTTAAAGTGATTCTTTCTCTATTTTCAACAAAAAAATTAAAGCTTATTTGCCCTGTTCATTTTTATCCCAATGAATTCTCTATAAGGAACCTTATAACGCTTGGTCATCAACTTAATATGTATATTATTGATCCACGTTGTGATGATGAATTCTCTAGTATTAAAAGTATTACTAGTTTTGTGCAAAAATAAAAATAAAAAAAATTCAATATTTTTCATTGATATATACATGCTTATCAAATTTTCACTATTTAAGTTATGAAATAATAGCTTAGTTATGAAATAAAGTATTTTTGATGAAGAAAGTAAGAAGAAACAAATAATATAGTTTCTTCATTTACAAATACGTGTAAAATATTGTTTTTGGATTATACAATGATTATATTAGAAGAAATACAATGATAAATTACAGATAATTAGTTAAAATATGTACATTTATTTGTTGTCTTTTGATACTCTTGAAAGGACATTGAAGTCGATTTGTAATTATCTTGTCATGGCCACACAATCACATGTTACCATCTCTATTATATAATTATCTTTCTCTACGATAACCATTATTTATCAGTTAAATAACCATAATTAGCATTAGTATTAGCATCATCACGACACTATGTGATTCATTTCACTATCAAAATAATTAAATTACATAATATAATTAGTTTTTATATTCTTAAATTAAGCGTGGAAAGGGATTTCCGTCATATTTAGTTTAAATAATAAAAAAACAATAAATAAGAATCAGTCTTAAAAAAAAAAAAAAACATAAACCCAAAACAGTACCTCCAATTGGCGTTTGTTTTGTTTCTGTCATGCATTCAATTTTCTTTTAAAAAAAAAATTAAAAAAAACTGACAGGTTAAACACTATGTCTTTCCAGAGAAATCACTATGAATTTGCACAATGATTTCTTTTTTTTTTCTTAATTGTTTCGGTCATTTAATTTCTTTTTAATCTGATACTTTTATATTTTATTAACTTATAATTAACTTTCATGATTTGTTTTGTACCCTTTTCTTTTAAATTTTATTGTTTTAAAAAGATATTTTGATATTAAATTTGTTTTTAATTTTGCTGAGAATAATTTAATTTGATTGTTTGCAAAGAATTATAAATGAGAGGATCAAAATTAAAAATCTATTCTTAATGTTTTTTTTTTTAATTTAGCCATGGAGTTTTTTTTTTTCTTTTATATTCATCATTTTATATTGTGTTGATTGATAATTTTCTTCCGATACTTGTAGCTACGCATCATGAGTTTGAAAAGAAATATTAAAAAATATATTTTATTTTGTTTTATTTATTAAGGGTAGAATAATATTTTATTTTAATCTATATATAATCATTTTGTATTTAGATTAATTCAATTTCTTCATAATAAAATGCTGATGCAATATTAATGAGACCCTAGCTTTTTTTTTTTTTTTTATATATTTCTCTTTATTTACTTTGGATTGTTATATTTCTTAACACAACCAATATAGCTTTCAAGAAAGATTATACTCATTCTTCTCGCTTTCTAGAATGATAAGTATTTATTGGAGGTTTAATAAACTAGCTATTAATTATATGGAAGTATTTGTCACACAAAATCTTACCAAAACAAACAAGATCTCACCTAAAATCAATTCAGTCGGTCTTGAAGTCTAACTTAATTGGATTTGGCTCTATTCAGTCTGTCCTAGTATCTTGTTTTAGGTCAAAACTTGATTTTTTTCTCAAGGTTTCCCTTCCCAATTAAATTTATATGATCCTCATCAAAGTAATTAACATGAACAATTCTATTGAGGTTTTGTGTGTGCTTGTTTTTCAACTTCATGATTTAATTTTTACTTAGTATTAATATTTTCTTGATGTTTACATATATAATCCTTGTATATTTTGTTAAATGTACCATTCTTTTTATATGTTAAGAAATTTTGTAGCCCAACCCACCACGTACCGCAGGTTATTTATCTAGTTAACCATTAAAGGTGTATTTGAAAATATAGTACCAGTTGTTTTTTAAAGTATTTTTTATTTAAAAATATATCAAAATAATATTTTTTATTTTTAAAAAATTATTTTTGATATCAGCACATCAAAATGATATGAAAACACAAAAAAATATTAATTTAAAGTAAAAAATAAAAAATTTTATTTTTTTTAAATATTTTTAAAACACAAAAATAAACATGTTTTAAATTAGATGTTTTTTTGTATAATTAAACGGAATAATATTTACTTTTATAATTAAAAATTAGAAAGAAAACCCTGAAAGGTGACCTTTATTACCGGGAAAAGAAAACGACTTAATAGTGTTTCTCAATGGACATTAACTATACCAAGTGGAACCTGTTTAAATATATGTTCACATGAAAGTTACAGGTTTGTACTGCTCCCCTTCAGCTCTCGATCTATAGCCCAATTGGGTCCTCAAAAAAAAAAAAACTTCCTGATTGAGTCTCCCAACCAAATTAAGCCTCTCCTTAAAATTTATCTACTTAGTCTTAGTATGATTCTCCAAATATTTGCATGGTTGAATGCATAACACATTACTTAAGAAGTTTGAGAATTAAATCAGCAGAGGGGCATTATGTACCCAAAACATGTTAATTTAATAATGATATTGACTATGATAACAATGATGATGATAAAAACATAGCCATTAAACCGCCTAGGATGTGGTAGGGAATGCAATTATTTTTTTTAAAGCTAAAGGGCGCAGGAAGATTAAAGTGAAGCACTCAAACCAATAAAAGAACAGAAAAAAGGACAGACAAAAACGAGCAAAAATGGAACCATAACAAAGTCCGGCAAGAGCTGTAACAGAGTCGGCAGCGTTAGTATTATGATTTCTTGACATCATTAGCATTTGAAAAAGTTAGGGCAGAGCTTAAATTATTGTTTGCTACGACAGAGACATAATATCAAAAACTATCTCGTAGGACCTCCCATATATCCTACCTACTCTCAAGCATAATAGGTAGAGCTCAAGACGAGAGGGGAACAGACATTTTAACTTTTGGGAGAAAGGGATAGCACTGAAGGAGAGTGTGAGGCTGTCCTATTTAGGGGTCAGTGCTACTACTATATAGGTAAAAGAATCACCCGTAGAGAAACAAATGACGAGACAAAATGCGTCAAAACCTTTTGCCCAATAATTGAGTATAGAAATTGAGTTTACTGATTTTATTTTCTTATAGATATTTTCATTGAGGTTGATGTAAGTTTTTTTTAGTTGAGAGCTTAATATATCTCACTCACTGTTATTCATTTAGATATTACACATGTAACTGACTTTGTTAGTCAATTTATTACCTTTTTTTTATTGTTTATTGAGTAATTATTCTTTGTATTTTGTGATTTCTTTAGGATACAGTCTTTTAAAATATTTTACTTCCATCCATTTTTTTCTTGGAGCTGCATGCATGCTCTGATACTGATTATGACAGTGATCCCACAGATTGCAAGTTTTTTACTAGTTTTTATATTTTTTAAGGTGATTTTTTTTATTTCTTAGAAGAGCAAGAAACAATCTATTGTTTCTCAATCTTCAACCGAAGCAGAATACCATGCTATGAAATCTATTACCAAAAAAAATTGTTTGGTTACGTTGGTTATTTGCAGATATGAGAGTCTCCATTTCTCATCCTACTCCTATATATTATGACAACTAGAGTTCTATTTAGATTGCTCATAATTTGATTTTTCATGAACAAACTAAGCACATTGAAATCAATTATCATCTTATTAGTCATCATTTCAAACATGATACCATTACTTTGCTTTTTGTTTCTTTTTCTTTGTAGATTATAAATTTCTTTACTAAGTTGCATTCTATTTCTTATTTTTATTTTCTAATTGGCAAACTTCTGATGCTTGTAACTGTCGCATCATGAATTTGAAAGGAGATGTTAAGAAATATATTTTATTTTGTTTTATTTATTAAAGGTAGAATAATATTTTTATTTTAACCTATATATAATCTTTTTATATTTAAATTAATTCAATTTCTTCATAATAAAATGCTGATGCAATATTAATGAGACCCTAACTTTGTCCTTTTTTTATATTTCTCTTTATTTACTTTGAATTGTTATATTTCTTAACACAACCAATATAGCTTTCAAGAAAGATTATACTCATTCTTCTCGATTTCTAGAATGATAAGTATTTATTGGAGGTTTAATAAACTAGCTATTAATTATATGGAAGTATTTGTCACACAAAATCTTACCAAAACAAACAAGATCTCACCTAAAATCAATTCAGTGGGTATTAAGGCCTAATTTACTTAGTTTTGGCTTTATTCTGTCTGTTCTAGTATTTTCTCTTGAGGTCAAAACTTGATTTTCTTTCTTAAGATTTCCCTTCCCAATTAAATTTATACAATCCTAGTAAAAGTGACTAACATGAACGATCCTATTGAGGTCTTCTCTAATAAAATTAGAAAAAATCATAAAAATATTTCCATGTTTTCCAATGTGACTAACTTCATTACTTGAAACTCTAATCATTTCACTTTGGAAAATAATCCTAAAAAAAAATGATTTCTTAACTTGAAAATTATATAATTTTTTTATCAAAGAACCATCTCAACCTAATAGCTTAAACTATTAGGTGAGATTGCAAGATATAATTTATATTATTTTTAACACATCCCCTCAAGTAAAAACCCTTTGGGCTTAAAACTTGCACAGACTCAGATTACCTTATACTTAATTTTTATCAAATAAATAGGGATGATGAGATTTGAATTCGTGACCGCTTGATCATCAAGGCTCTGATACCATATCAAAGAGTCATCTCAACTCAATAACTTAAACTATTATGTGAGATCCCAAGATATAATTTATATTATTCTCTAACACTCCTTTCCATGCTTGCAAATCATCATGCTTCCAAACAAAGTGTATATGATAAGCAAGTTTAGTTCAATGTTGCTTCCACCTAGCTTAATCAAATGATATATACAATATTAAATAATTTCAAGCACAGTAAACTCAATTATATTAAATTATATTTCAAGTTATATGAATATTTTAAAAAATATTTTTTAAACAATTCATATAATTTTCATATTGTTGACTTAAGGGTTGTCAACTCTAATTTGGATGGACAAACTAATTTAATATAATTGAGATTAATAACTAAAATCAGAATTTCATATATATATATATATATATATACACACACACACACACACACACACATGAAATTCTGATTTTAGTTATTAATTATCAAAACAATCCATGAAATTATAAAAAAAAATATTAAATATATAGTTGAATAATACATGTGCGAATCACATGGAAAAAGTATTTATTAAATATAGCTAAAATATAATATTTTTTTAAATATTAGATATGAACCAATCAATTTAAATTTATTAAGAATATAATAAAAAAAACTCTTTTAAACATTAAAAGTGAATTTATTAGTAATTTCTAATAATGAATAAAGAAGATATACAACAATATGTTCAACTTTTATTTATTTCTAGTAATTTATCCTCAACATTTATATTTAGTGTGCATAAAAATATATATGGTTTTATTCAAATTTTATTACTATATAGAATTTGATTGGATTTTAAACTCTTTGATTTTTTTTCAATTTTTAAAAATTATTTTTAATATTTTCATACCACTTTCATTGATACACATGCAAAACATGTGCTAAAATTACCAATCATTTACATACAAAAGCACAAAAAATTGTTTCAAAATATTTAATTTGGTAAAAATTCCCTTAAAGTTTTTGAATCAGCTAATATATTAAGAGGACTTATTTGATAAATATCAAATATATTATCTTACCTTAACAAATTCTACATGCCAAAATTAAAATGACTTCTACTCTATATTAAAGGAAAATACTTATTATTTTCTATCACAACAGTAAATATATTCCAATAAATTCATATCTATTATATTCCTAAATGATAGGTTAATCCTACTTTTCTACTATAATATGCTTATTTATTCATCCTTAATAAGAGAGTAATCTCCTTAAATCACCCCTAACCTACATGGTACCTTATTGACACTTCATTTTGACTTTAGAACTCTAAAAATGCTTAAAAATATTCCTATAAAATATAATAACTAATATACGAAAAATCATAAAATAAATCAAAATCTATCAAATTATATTATATAACTAAAATATAAAATAATAAAATTATATCAAAACTCAACAAATGATTAAATTGTAATTTTTTTTTAATTTTTATAGGAAATTCTTGGTTATTTTTTATGTTATCTTTAACTCCTTTAGAGAAAAGAATTTGTAACTTTTGACAAACTTTATTAATATTAAAAAAGACTCTTTAGTTAAAAGAAACAATAAAATTTTTATTTGTGCATATTTTTAATATTTGACTCACATATATTAAAAAGAAGTCTTTAAAATAAAAGGATTTTTAAAACTATAATGATAATTTGTCCATGATAAAATTTAATGGGGGCTAGAATAAATTTTTTATTCATATGTTACGTATGTATATTATATATAAATGTATTTATTCAAATTTTATTCATAATAGTGTTTTATTGATCCCCCCCCCCCTCCCTTTTTTTTTCCACTTTCTAGTGAAAACTGTTTGATGCTTTAATGCTTTTAATTTACTTGCTGGTTTCAATTCATTAATTAATTAATTTTCCTTAAAGCAAATCAACTAAAAGTTAAAAAACAAGATAAGCAAGCGTTAAATATATGGCAACCTAGCTTGCTACGCCATGAACATGATGCAACTCGGAGTTCGAAGCAACGAGTCATGTCAAAAAGACTCCAACCGCGATTCTTGCACCAGCAAAGAAAACAACTGCAATTCTTCGTTGTTGCATGAAAATACACGGTCCCACAGCCCACGAGTGGTGATTGAATCAATGATATAATTCTTGTAAGAACTTGTCCCAGACAAGATTTTCTCAATGTATTGATGAGAATGAACGCACGATGTTCTTCTCCGTTGTTCAGATTGTTGATTAGAAATAGGAAGACAATCACATGAAGGCAGTGAAACTCGAGACTTCTCTGGCATGTAAAACGATTTTATTTTTTTTAATAAAGAAATGCATTTATTCGTCATGATTCGAAGGAAGGATTAATTAATTTGGCAATTTCTCGATGTTATTTCATTTTAGAAAGTTCCGTTGTGCTTTTTTATTTTTTGAAGAAAACACATGCATTCAACAAAAAGCAAATTTTATTCTAAAAACGTTTTTGAAATTTTTTTTATTTTTTACTTTAAATTAATATTTTTTTAGTATTTTCAGATTATTTTGATGCGCTGATATCAAAAATAATTTTTTTTTAAAATATTATTTTAATATATTTTCAAGTAAAAAATATTTTAAAAAATAACCATAACTAGGCTCCCAAACATACTTTAAATTCACTTTAACAAGGTTTATTAGCAACCCTAATTAGAAAACGATGAGGGTTTAAAACTAGAAAACTAGAAATTAATCATAAAATATTAGCATAAGTGGTTAAGGTTTGGATTAGGATTCATATCTTATCTTTATATAATTTATAGATTATTTGTCATCGGGCTTTACTTGCATATAAAGAAGATCGATAGGCTCTATCAATTCAAGAACTAACATATGACTTGATGATGCAAACTAACTATAATTAAAGATAGGATCTTGTAATCCTCGTAGACTAATAAAAACACAATTACTTGCAAATATATACATAAGAAATAAAATTAAATTATGAAACAACCTTAAAACCTCTGAAAATTTATGATTATTCACTACACAAATTGGTAGCAGATTGAAAATGACCTATCATCTCTCAGCACATGTAAAACAGAGCCACCTAAACACGTGAGCATGACTGGACTCTCTACCAATAATTTCTTTTGCAGGCATCTTAAAATTAGTGTTTTGCCCCACGTTTCAACAGTGGTTTTTTTAGATTTAGATTTTTTGATTTTTGATGCCTTATATTAAAAATAAATTTTAAAAATATTATTTTTATATATTTTCAAACAAAAATACATTATAAAAAATAATCTCTCAAATACCTTCAAAGTTTTTTTTTTTCCCCAACTAGAGCGACCCTCCAATCCAATCGGCTACGGTCATTGTTTACATTCTTTACGGAACAAGTTAATTGACCAAAAGAAAAGCGCTAATCAAAATTAACCAACCCATTTGTATTAATCTTATCTTAATTACACCAATATATTTAAACATGTAAATTATATTTAATCATATATATATTCGGCCAGATTCTTTCTCTGGCTGCTATAGAGGAAATCGGATCGAGATTTTCTATTGGTTCAATGCATACCGCCTAATTAATTCACCGAACTTACTAAAGGAGATCTTGGAAGTCATTTTCATCTCATAAAAAACTATATACTAGCGTCTGATTTTCGAACACCTACCCAGTGGTTGCAGTGTCACAATTCCCTTTGAACAAAGAAAATATAACTGGGCCTACAAGCATTCAATAATGTCTCTAGATGTGTCTTTATAGCATGGACTGCTACGAAAACTGATGTCATTGTACAACGCACTTGTTACTCTAAGGTATACATAAAATAAATAAATTATACATTACTAAATATGTCCACTTCATTTTATAGTTAATGCATTATTAATTATCTCATTTCTTAATTATGATCGTGTTATTAAATATGAAATGATTCACACTCTAGATATAATTTACTAAATAGATAATTTGAACAAATTTACGAAAATTTATATTGTTTCAGCAGCATTTTCGTACCAATTTAATTACCAAGATGCTATTATAAACAGTAGTAACACTTATTTAGCTTAATGCCATTAATTTTTGTGGCATGCAATATCTTATATTGTGTATTGCTAACGAATCCATTAAGGTACTTGTTAATAATCATTTAAATTGTTCATCAATCTCTAGTTTTCTTTTTTTTATTTTGTCTTATAATAGAATTCATTATGAACATTTAAAATATTACTATATAAATAGGCTCGCTAATATCTATAATTATCTTCTATTTAATTATCTTCTATTTAATCTTTTTCACCTCATGAACCCAAAAAGAAAAGAGAAATTAAAGACAAATAATTTCATTTAAATTTTTTTAATGGAGCCTCTAAGCACTTGTTAGTATTTTGTTTATTTATTTTACGGAGAAGAGTGCTGATTAAAACTTGAAATCTTTAGAAAGGAGAGGGACATTATTATCAACTGAGTTATAGCTTATTAGCAGCACTTAATTAATGGCTTTTATTTTAGATATAAACTAGCCATAGGATCCGACCTTATTTGCAATATTAATTAAATAAGAAAGAAAGTATTTAATTCCAATATTGAAGTCGTAAATATTATTTCCATGAATGAATTTTGAAGCTTGCTAACTTTGATAGAAGATCGACTTCGTCATTTTTTTTTATCTAGGAATAGAGATTCCACCCCCCCCCTCTTTTTTTTTTTTTAATGTGAGCAAATTATTATAGAACTTTTTACTAGTACCTTATTATTCAGGGGTTCTTGGCTTTAAAATATCCATTGCATTGAAACACTGTTAATTATCAGTCATTATAATTGAGCTCATAGAAGGTAGGCATTTCAACTTCCACTAAGTTCATTTAAATTAAAAGAGCTTCATATTCAACCATATTGGTGGAGTTGGAGAGCTCAAATTGAAATTCATATTAAAAACTTTTCACTTTGAGGCCTATAAACACAATCCCTACTTTGTATCTAAAGACATAAAATTTCCAATTGATTGGGGGTGTCATGGACATAAAAGTTGTATTTTGTTAATGTGTTAGCTATTCCATGAACTAATATTCAACAATAAAAGATGTAGTGGTTTGGGCTTTCTTAGTTGACATTAGCTGTTATTAAAGTCTAAATTTCTCTAACTCAATAACCTATTTTTACCTAACATATCTATTTTATCGAGAATCTACTTGATCAGTCAGGATAATCACTTAGTGTACTTAGAAGTAGGGTTTCAACTTCTTTGTAGCACTTAACAACACTAGGGTCATCTTTTCCACCTCCAAAAATATCATGGAGTCTTTTAGTAGTGTAGTAAACTAGCTTATGCATTCCATCCATTTCTTCATAAAGATGATGCTCAAGACCAGGTATGTCATCCTCAAGTAGAGGAAAGATGGAAACAAAACTTTGAATTTGTCAAGTATTTATAAAAGCTTTTTGTAATTTTAAAGTCTAATAAAAAGATAAATATGTTCTTATATATCTTAAAGAATAATAAATAACTCTTTTCTAAGCAGGATATGAATTTGTTGAGAGTTACCATTATTCTAGTGAGCCTATACATATCATTTACAAACTAGAGAGGTTTCAACTTTATTTAGTAATGATAGATAACATAAAATACTTATTGGGGATCTTAGAGATGTAGCTCAAAGCTTATGCTTTTCATTAATATGACATCCATATAGACTTTTATATTCTTCATCAATTAGTCCTTAAAAACTTGATTCACCATTATTTGTAGATGACTCTAGTATTTTTAAGCTCAAAATTGTTGGGTTTCTTGAAATATATAAATAAAAAAAGTAGTAATTTGAAATTTCTATGGAGTCTCGAAGATCTTGTTAGACAATCAAGGATCATTTAGGGTTTGTGTGAAGATTACCTAAAGAAAAAAAATTTCATCTTTCTTAGTTTAGATCAACTTTTTAAATCTGGATTATCGCAAAATACAAGTTGTCAAATTATCTAGCCTTTAAAAGTAATCGACACGAACGACCAGATAAAAATTTTATAAAATCCTTATAGGAGAAAAAGATTTATATACTTTAAGAGCTAGCTTTTTATTTTTTCTACTCTAACTATCTATATAAGTTTATCTGATGTGTAAAGTGCATACAATATGTAATGTTCTGTATAGGAGGCTTAACATTCTATTTATAGAAAAAACCTAATAACTCTATAAATAAATAAAAATATTTTCCTTTAAATAATATTACATATATTATTTCAAGATAAATTTAAAAAATTATACAATCAAGTCCCTGCTTGACTCTTTTAAGTCTAGAATTGTAATCCCTTGTATAAATTACATTCTAATCCTTAATTTTTAAAATTTATTTATAATCAAGTCACACTTAATTAATCATTCCATTTTTATTTTTTACCGATAGTTTCTAATGTGTATGATATATAACACGTGGTTGATATATAGCACATGGTTGATACACGTGTCTTTATTTAACATAAATATGTTTTATCCCTATAATTGATGGCGTAGAGACTGGACTTTACCTAGGGTTAATGCACTCAGGGCTAAATGATTAACATTAGGGTATTTTTGACTACTTAGGAATTATTGCAAGTCTTATACCTATGAGCATTTACTTACAAAGTTTTATAGGAATTTAAGCCCAATTTAGAGACACATTTTATAGGCCTCATTGGTTGAAAAGACTTTTAAGAGGCTAAATTGACCATCCTGAATTTAGTAGAGTAGTGGGTCAAACATTATACCTGAACTTAAAAGGTTGCAATCTACATTAAGGCTTTGAATGTTTGGATGAGCTTTATGAATCATTATAGCTTTAAGATTATGTCTTTTATGGGTCTTGCCTTAAACTATTCGACATCGACAATATGATTGAGGGTATTGATTTTAGGCCTATCAATATAGAACCTATCATGTTTTAAGCATATCACTTTAGATATGTAAGAGTTTTGTTTGCCCTAATATTCTCCCTACTCTCATCTTCAATTCTTAGATCAGTTAGGAACCATCATTAGTGTTAGATTCCTTATCCTATCACCATAAATAAAATTTTACCCCAATCATTTAAACACAAAAGCATATAAGAATAGCTAAGTTTTTCAAGACTTTTAATGTTAAAAATTTGAGCATAAACCCTTTGTTTAACATCCCTTTATCCTTTTCATAAAATAAAAACAATAAAGTCATATGAACATTATAACAATATTAATAAAATTTTAATAATGATTTAGTGGCATACCTTTTCTCTAGGCTTTGGAAATCTTTTGCTAGGATTGTGACCTTTTTACTCCTTAACTCTATATTATTGTTATTTTTTTTTAAATTTTGGACGCATAATTGAGAAGCATCCTTAAATGATTTGAGGACTTGGTTTAGTGCTAGATTTGCATTGATTGATCTCTTTAAACATTGAAAGAGCCTATGATTAATTAAAAAAAGGGTAAAACATGCCAAATGATTTTGGATAAAGAGTAGATAAGTTTGAAGTGCTGGATTCTAATTTTAGTCTATGAGTTTGAAAAATTAATACGAACTACTAAGTAATATTATCTATTTATAATTAATGATTAGAAAAGGTATCGAGAAAAATCACGATCATCATACACTTATCTAATGGTTGGAACTTAGGATAAAGAGTAGAAAATGTTAGGGAAACATGTTTCATTTAGAGAAAAAAGCCAAAAAATACAAGCAGATCCAAAAGATGATTTCAAACATAGGGATGAAAATATATTTAATTTAAATGAAATATTTCAATTTTGAGTAATTACCCAAATTTATTTTTCCTTTTCATTATTTTTTTTTCCAATCAAACAACTCAAGTTCTTTTCCCAAACCAAAAAATCTGAATGATAACTTTACTAAGATTTCTACATATAACTTAAAATTTCTACTCATTATCCTATTAATTTTATTTACCTAAAATACTAAGAAAATCACAATTTACTAGCCAAATTAATATATTTGATTTGATGTGAATTGATTGTCTTGGCAATTTTAAAGGCAATTAAGATGAAATTTTTTTCTTAAAATGTTAAGGCAACAAGATCTTAAATCTACCTAAGTTAATCCTGGTTAACCTGTCAAACCTGTATCCCGGTCATTAAATTGACTGGGTTTAATAATTTTTTTTTCTTAAACCATCTTTTATCTAATTATATGATAAGTAAAAATAGATTCTATCATGAAAGCAACCCAATAAAAAAAAAGAAAAGCAAACATTATTGGTTACACAAAAAGAACGGGTGCTAATTTTTTTAAAACACTACTACAATCTTATTACAAAAACAAAGTAAAAAAATTGAATGATATTTGATGAAATAAAATCTAAAATATACTCTTAATTAATTTAAGAAAAATTTGGTTGAAATTCATAATAAGGAAAATAGAAAACACAAAATACATCAGGCAACAAGCATGCGTGTTTAACATTCTTGACACATTACAAAAAGGCTAGGCATGTGCATGATTGTTTTTTTTTAAGGAGTTTATGGCTCATTGTTTTTATAATAGGTGATAGGTCGCTTGTTGTGGCAGATAATTTATCACGTGATTGACTATTTTTCAGTTACCCCTAATGACTAGAATATTAGGGTCAATATTTTAGGCATTAGAAAACTGTTTTCCAACTAATTTTTACATGAAATGTCTAAAAAACAATGTAAATACCTTGATAAACTCATTCCCTGCCCAAAAAAAAAACCTTAAAGTCACTTTAAGAAAAATTAAAATCAATCAAATTTTAAAAAACTAAATGGACCATGATCTATGTTTTCAATATTTTTATAGGGAAACAACATCACCATTGAACTCCTATTAAGAAGACGAAGTCATTGATACCAAGAAAGATCATTTTTTATTGTTAAAATATGGTTATTCAAATGTTTATTTTTTATCTTATCTATCATTTTTCAGCTACCCTCTCTCTCCTTATTTGAACCCAGGACCGATTCTAAAGGAAATAAATTTGAAAAATAGTTTTTTTTAAATATATGTAGTATATTCTAAATAAATTAATTAAAAAATTAGATTGAGATGCAAAAAAAACCACAAAAAAGTCAAGGCATCAAGCTTAAGTGCCTAACACACCTAGCTTATTAGAAATAAGGTCAAGCATGTGCCTGACTAATTTTTTTTTTTTATTAAGAGCGGATGACTCCATTTTTTTCATAACAAGCAGCATGTCACTTGCTGTAGCAAATAACTTGTCGCCCGATTAACTATTATATAGCCATCCTTGATGATAAAAAAATCAAGGTCTAATATTTGAGCCCTGAAAATCTATTTTTCAATTTATTTTTACCTAGAAATACTTTAAAAACACTCCAAGTACATTGATAAACCAATTCTCAACGCTAAAACAGCTTAATATCACTCTAAAAAAATCAACCAAATTTAAAAAGAATAAATAGACCCCAATCTACTTTTCCAGCATGTTTATAGGAAAATATCATCACCATTAAACTTATCTTGAGAAAACGATGTCATTGACATCAAGAAAGGTTTTTTTTTTGCCGAAATATGGCCAACCAAATGTTCTCTCTCCTCTGTCATTTTTTTTGTAACTTTTTTTTTGTAACCATCTTTCTCTTCCTTCAAACCTAGAATTGACAACACAATAACAAAAATGGATTGTATGTTTGTTTTATTGTCAAATTTTGTTCTTAAAAAATACATTTCTTTAACCAACAAAACCAAACTCCATCTTTCAAAACTAAACAACCACTTAATATTTTTGACATTTTAAAAACTCTATAAAAAAGCAATTAAAAATAAATTATGAGCTTAAAATATTATTTAACTTAATTTATAATAACGCAATTAAAAAAAATTGAAAAAAAAGGAAAAAATTAAAAATATTATTCTAGGAAAGAGTATTTTGTACAGTGAAATCAACAAATCTTAGTTTACCTAGTCATTTAGTGTATAACATCCATCAATATATTTTTTATTTCGATATAAAATTTCTCTCTTTTATAAGAAAAGTGAACTTATAAAGAAAAATAATATAGAAAAGTGATCAATTTACTAGGCCAACCAACCATCGAGGTAACTAGTTTATTATCTAGTGTTATCCCTCCCTTTCCTAGTTCTGTGAAGAAATGAGATTGCCGACAGGGCAAGTTTTGGGTGGTGTGGTTGCATTCGACGACCCTTTCTTGTAAATAAAATAAGTGTACAAATTCGTAGAAATATCAATATTTGTTAATGATGTGCGCATATTTATTCTCATAGAGTACGAAGCTCACCGAGAGAGCCACTCGGAATTGCGAAACAACTTGTACAGAAGGCACTGTCCTCCAAAAGAACACTATGATTCATCAGTGCCATATTCTGCGGCTCGGACCCATCTTGCAAAGATGTCTCACTAATTTTTATCAATCCTTCTTTTCAGTGTCTTGTGTTTTCAACTTATTCTCAATATAAAGGAATTATTCTTCCAGTCTAAATATTTACATTAATATGGAAAATTTCCTTACCTTGATACGGTGCGCTGTTGGAGTTTGAGAGCCCTAACCAGCAGACACAAATGGCCGCCAAGTCAATCCTTGCAACATAATTATAGAGTATGTCTACTCTTTTTTTTTTTTTTTTTTTTTCAACTGGGCATCCCAAATCACTCTACCCTAGATCAAACACGAACCTATTCCCTAGATTTGCTGTATTTCTGGACTGTTCATCTAGCCATGGTACAAGTCTACATTTTTCTGTGCTGTTCATCTTTATTAAGTTCATGTTTCTTGGCTTCTTAAAATAAAAAAGTAAAGGCCACTATAATTGCATTACATCTTTGTAATATAATATATAACGCATTATAGTATCTTTGACTTTGGAAATTGAATACCACATAAGGATATCCAATAGT
>Ga0325414_1002793_pt1 | contig 17905 bp, 8 predicted proteins | sample PopdelMetagenome_8_FD_206183 | JGI IMG/M metagenome (GOLD analysis project Ga0325414, IMG submission 206183) | Populus deltoides microbial communities from Bellville, Georgia, United States - Leaf-PdKOR-R3 | ecosystem: Host-associated > Plants > Phyllosphere > Phylloplane/Leaf | place: USA... | reverse complement strand
AAAAAAGAAAATTTACACTCTTAATCCCAGATGCTATGACCTCGTAGTAACTGACGATGGCATTAGAATGGCCCTCCACCTCCCAATAAGCTTACCAGATTTGGCCCTACAGAACCCAACGAACTTCCCAGATGTGGTTGAGAAGGTTGATTAAGGGACATTTTGATTGTGTGGCTCTCAGGCAATTTATAGACATCTTTACACTCCTCAAGGTCGGCATCACATGTCAGGAGAACCCACTCTTGATCGTCGTCCAAATACTTGAGATCAATTCTACAAATGTCGTCTATATTGAAACGCCTTGCAATCTCTTGTTGCAAGTCCCTGAAACCCCAGTTCGGTTGCAAGGTGAACCGGATTTTGTCTGCTCCAAAAGTGGCCTTCACTCTAAAGCCACTCCTATCACGTATAATCTGGCTGCTACTTTTTGGGAGGGGTGGCAGAGTCTCTGGACTTGGAAGGTCACCAAATGTTTTGAAGCTTTGAGATCTTATAAGAGGCTCTGATTTGTCACGATTCAAGGCATGCAATGCGGCATCACTGTGTGTTCTCTTAAGCACACCACTTGGGTCCTCTACCAATAATGGATCCCCACTAACTGAGCCATTATTGGTGGTTGTGTGCTGCTTTACTCCAGTGGAACAACAGATACTTGATCCAGAGCTCTGACTAGATGACGAGGATGGAGATTTTGAAGCACTAGCTGCAGCACTAAATATGCCATTCTCAGGGCGATGGTTTGATTTATTGGAATCATCGTTTGTCTTGCTTGATGGAAAACCACCATTAGCAGAAAAATTTGGAGAGGTCAATTCTGGGAAAGTGGTGTAGAAGGAACCAATTTGTATGGCACCCTCAGCACCTTGTACTGAGTCAATCACAAGTTGAAGTTTCTTCAATGAGTGGCCAACCTTCTTAATCTTTCGAGAGGGCCAACGAGTGATGCCATGCTTCCTGCATATTCTTTTCAGAGTGGTGGGACACACTGCATTAGGAATAAACTAGGTCAGTAACAGGCACCAAGCTGGCTGTAGCCTATTCATGGATAGATAAGAAGAATCAACATGCTATTTTTACAAAATAAAACAAAGTCGGATAATGCAAATAAAGGCATGGCAGGCTCAACAATGAAACAAGGCTAATGGAATCTCATACAATGACACAAGCTACAAATATCAAGAAGCAAAAGATGGCATGCCCTGCTAGGAAAACTTCAGTGTAATGTTGTGAGAAAATATGAGAACAAAGGAGACAAAGTGAAGTTCAGTGACAAATTCAATAGTTATATACGAAGAATGATCAAGGAATTTGAGAGAGAAAGAATAGCATATTTGTTATGAAGGCTCATTCTGGGATTACTTTATAGATGCAATGCATTTCTCCAAGTATCAGTCTGGTATGTGTGCATAAACTCATTTTCACCATCCTGTGTTCTCAAGTTACAACATCATGAACATATAAGCACCAAATGTATAAATAAGAGGCTAAAGAAATATCTTTTAACGAGTAGTGCTGGCTCTTGCAATAAGCAGTAATCGATTCCAGAAAATGGTGTCAAACTTTTAACAACATATGAACAGCAGGATACTAGTACTCAGAAAGTCAGAATGGTTGAACTATATGCAAACATTGGTCTAGCCAAGCTTCCAGGTAGTTACGATAGGAAGGTCTCCATTATATCTAAGACTGCATCAATGAAGAAAGGCTCTTAAGTTCTATATTAGATATGTTTTTGCAAGCTCAGTGCCTAATATTTTCTTGAATAAAAAAGTGGAAGAAAATATGCAATTTCTAGTTGTTGTAAATGTTCTTGTACCCCCAATACTCTTCGCAGCATCTTTAAGGCTTCCTGCAAAGTACTGTCGAAGAACTTGCAAGCTTATTGTCTTCTCTGTCTTGGTTCGTCCCTTGTCGCCTGATTTTCTGCTGCCTACTGAGTGGTGTTCAGCAGAAGCAGCATCTGTAGCAGTTTCAATACTACCTTTGGGTACAGAATTTTGTTGAAATTTCCCAAACTCTGGAAATGCCTGCTTGTGGTACAATTCATCCTGAGTCTTACCCAAGTGAGATGTCACCTTGAACTCTTCTTTATTTTCCTCCTTTCGATGGTCCCATGAGACACAGACACCTTTACCTTTCTGCTGAGCCTCCGCAACACAGGCAATCCAGGATGACTCTGCTTCAGAAGATTCTTTCAACAAAGATGCAAATTTCTGAGTTTCATCTTTATTAAGTCTCTCATCTGAAGCAACTACCATTTTCTTGTTGACAGTTTCCTCAAGCTCCCTGTCCATGACAACATGCAAACTCCAATGAGCCTGTTTTATGGTGATAGACAATACGTCCCAAATTCGTTTTTGTTCTTCAGTGTTACAGCAATCCTTTGGAAAGAAAAACTCCAAGACAAAATCAACCGGTCCAGCATAGGTGCTTTGTACTGGAATCGCTATAGCAGCATGCAACTCAAACATCTTAGCATGGTGAGAGAGAGGATAATCTGTCTTGCTAAACGCTGCTACATCAGTTGAAAAACACTGTTTTCTTGTTGTGAAAGCTCTCCCAACAATCCCCTGACCAAATGAAAGGTATTGCTCAGAACATGCCACATAGAACCCGACGTTGTCTGTCTCGGCTACAAAGCAAGCAGAGTTCACTGTACAAATACAATTTGAATAGTTCTCATCAAAATGCCGGCATCCACCTTTACCTTGCCGGAAACATGGGGACCACGTTAGTGCTAAAGGTAATCTATGTGCCTTGCAAACAGACTCCAAAATCTTTGATATCTCAGGAACTGCAGCTTGGCAAAACTCTTTGCAAGCCTGTGAAAAGAGAAGCATGCATGTGGTCTCACTTGTAAATCATAAGTTTTTAGACATTTGAATCTCTAGTGTTTGTAAGACATCATCCACTCACCTTCAGGCTTGGAGGGCGGAAGTCTTTTGGACTTCTAAGATCAACAGCCTGCATGTCACTATACTTATTAGACAAAAATACAAGGCAGGATAAGCTGTGGTTCAAAGGAAGGATAAGTTATATTATGAATAAACCACTGACTATTGGTGCTTTTGAAAGGTTCTCAATACAATAATAATAACAATTAAAAAAAAAAACAGAAGTCGATGAAAAAGTGTTTTTTTTTTTTAAAGGAACAGAGTACTAACAATCAAAACAACCACGAAAGTAAGGGAGAATTGAGTAAAACCACAGAGGATAGAGCCAAATGTATAATAGCTTACCAGCCAGTTACAAATACTCATCAAGTATGATAGATGAGTGCATGTTCAAGAGTAGAGATAGCCTAAGGATAACTTGCAATGAAGAAAAGCTGTCAGATTTAAAATGCAAATGGGCACTTTGGCTAGACATTACAGATTATAACATTCGTCCATATGTTGATTTCCATTGTTCTTTGAGCAAAATCAACAATTATAGTTGTGATGCATGTAAGAACAAGAAGATGAAGAAGGAAAAGAAACAGACCTCAAGAGCTTTGCAGACACTTTCTAGCTCTGGACGATAACTGACGTCTTGAGTGGTTGTCACGACCTCAATAACACCCAAACAAGTTCTGCTGCCCTGTTCAAAAACAGGAACTGCAAAGGATCCTCTTATATTGAATTGCTTCGCATGATTTTTACGTGGATACTCAACCCAGCTGAAGTAACTAACATCTGGTGTCCACTCAGGCAACTTCCTCAAGAAAACTCGACCGGGCAAACCAACCAACTCTTTTGAATCCTCCTCTGCTGGGAACTGAAATTTTTTTGAAACATTTCTGTAACTTGCAAGACTCTGGCTTTTAGGATCAAGCAAGTATGGCTGGCCAAAAGTGGTGAGGACATGCTTGCCTTCTTTCTTTATAGGCACCCATATCTGAATAAGGAGATCCCTATCCTCGGTGCATTGTTTCAACTGTCCTATAGCATGCATCAATCTTTCTCTTACCCCAGTAGATGATCTCGCATTGTTAGTTGGTGCAATCCACAATCTTCTACCCAATTCATTGTTCTCAACTAGAAAACCTCCAGATTGGACTGGAGATGCGGTAAACAGGTGAATATTCTGGTTTTGGGATCCGATCACACCAAGTTCCTCTATTTTGGGATTTCCTATAGGCGTGTTCTCGTCACAGTTCTTTTCTGTTGCTACTTGACAGTTCTCTTGACAAGGATTTACATTCAAATTACAGCTGTTGGACTCAAAAAGCGGAAAATATTGCTTAGGGTAATTTAGATCATCAGAGGCTGAGGTACCAGCCTCCAAAAAACCGAACTCATCGACAGTCTCAAAACAGCATCCATCATACAAGAGTTCATCCACGAAATCCAAGTCCATGGCAGCATCCGAGAAGTTCCCAAATGAAGAATCAGGAGCAAAAGCACCACCATTTCCATCATCCATGTCGAGTACTTGCATTGAAAATTTGTATCCAACAACTCCTAGTAAATCTGAATTTGCAAACTTTTATCACGATCCGAAACACAAAAGAACAGTAAAGATGAAAAACAAAAAGAGGAACTTCCAGGAAGGATTGCGATCGCTTGTATCCGAAAACCCAATATGCCCATCTTGCAGAAACATTGTCAACAAAAAATTGTTTTTGTGAACTGCTGCAACTCACAAATGCATTTCAGAGGAAGAAATACCTACCACACCATCATTCAGAACCAACACAACAAGTTAATTATACTATTAGCAAGTACAAAATATGATCAATTGACCACCTTGATTATAATCTTAAAGAACAACTTGTGGTTGACTCTACAGCAACTATTTATCAAGCCCTAAGCTACATATTATTACAAGCAACGACTTTAATTCTTCAGAAAAAAAAAATAAAAACCCCGAAGCAACCAGTACGTAAGCCATGATGTCAGTCAGTTATCAAGAGAGAGAGAGAAAGAACCCATTTCTAATATAGCTTCTAGGCCAACAGTAAACACTGAATTCAAGCAAACAGTTGCAGATTAAAGAAGAAAGAGACAGATAGACAGACAAACACATGAAAGAAACGGTAGTGAACGAAAGTGAAAGAGAAAGAGAAAGAGAAGTAGTACAAGTAACTTACTTTTATTACAAGTGTCTGTGTAGTAAAAAAAAATTCTAAATCAGACAGAAGAACAGGAGGTAGCTGTAGCAGCAGCAGCAGCAGCAAGTACATAACCTAAGGAGCAACAAAGATTCTGTTCAGTGATAGATGAGTTGGGTTGGTTTTCCCTTACAAGACAAGAAGGCTCAAGAAGGAAAGTAGAAGGGCATCCTGGTTTGAGTCAGTAGTACAGCTACAGAGAGAGAGAGAGAGAGCAGAAAGAGGAAATTATCCTCAGTTGTGGCCCAGACAGCTCTATAGTTAGTTCCCTGATGGAAGCCGATTCCAAGTATTTGTATTTTGTAAAGGCCACAAAACTATGTCAACTATTCTCATTCTCAGCCCACTGCGCGTGAAGAATCTTCACCCTCCCTCCCACACAACACAGACAACAACAAAATACTATTTAAATTCATTTATTTTTAATATTTTTAAATCAATGACCATCGTCTTGAAGGTTTTTTTTTTACATCGTGATTCCAAGATACATATATGAACATCAAACAAAACTCATCACAGAATCACTGGATAATATCAAAGCTTTAGTTACCTGTACATATGCAGGCTTCCTATGAGGTCAGGCTTGTATAAGATTAATAAAGGGACACTGCCATGCATACATAGTCTGGTTTTGTAGGTCTTTAATACAGTGAAGAGAGGGTTAATTAACTGATTGCGAATATTTTTTATTCTTTAAGATCTCAAAGTTTGAGAATTAATTAATAATTAGTGAGGTATGTTGGATGTTATGGCGGTGTACTATTATATATCCTTGCTAGCTTGTTAAGATTCTCCTGCCCTTGTGTGACATTATTCTAACATATAATTTATCACGCAAAGTCCCATTTCCATTTTTTACTATAACTTATTCTGCAGCATCAAGTACAAGCCTCTGAAAAGGATTCGTAGTATCTTATAATATTTTATTTTATTTTATTATTATTTTAGTTTATTGACTCCAAGGCCATTTTGAACTTAACCCTAACCTTGGTTACTTATGGTTCCTCTTTTCAAGAAGGTATTCTTAGCATACCATACTAATTTAATACATAAAAGTAACATGGGTGTCAACTCCAGAGGAATAATTTGAAGCACTATCAGTTCATTTAAAGTTGATGAAAACATGAAAAGGGTTGCTTTTTTTTTTTTTTGTCAGAATTAAATATGGATCCCAGTTCCCCATATTTGTGAGGTCACTAAGCAGATCAGTTAAATGAAAGCTAACAGTTACACGGCAGCATTTCCTGAAAGTTCACAGGGGCTAAAGATCTACAACAAACAGGATTCTTCACAAGAATCCAGAAGAAATCATATATATTCATGACGGGGTCACATTAATGTTAGCCACTGTCAATAAGTGCCCCTCAAGTTTCCAGGGGGCCAGATCGCCGCGTCTACGTACCCAATTAATGAAGTAGAATCCAAGATAATTAATTATGTTAATCTAATTAATTGCTATTTAATTTATGCTAATGGTCCAGAGGTGGAATCCTCGAGTCATCAGTCGTGATTCCAAATAAATGGAAAATCTGAGGTGATTTCGTAAAGGGTGCCTCTTTAACCCTCATTGCTCGAGGCCTACACATGTTGCTTTTGAGGAGACATTAACAATTACTTGCACTAGCAATCAAAGTTTTAGACAGAAAGTATTTGATTATAAGCAGCTGAATTATCAGCCAGGTTTTAAGCCCTGCCATACTTTGGTACCAAGTCAAATGCAATGATCGATGATCATGCATGATGGCATCTTCCTTCTATATAAATACTCGCTGCAGCTGGGATTTCATAGTTACAGTCTTTTCTGCATAAGACTTACATTAACCTAATTTGGCCCCGTCAATAAAACAGGAAAATGAAAATCTAGTCCTTCACTATGTGATCCATCCACCTATATTTGATTTATTTGTTTTCTCAATAAGCGTAGGATAATGAGGTTTCGTATCAGCCATCCAAGATGGGGAGCCCCAGTCTCTCAATTATTGATCTTGAATAGCAAAAACAAACAAAAATTAAATAATGAGAGCAGATTTATGGAATTGCAGCTTTTTGTAATATTTTAGTAACTTTTCCAAGTCATTGACAATAAAATATAATGTTATTCTATAGCAAGCCAGTGATTAAATGCTGAATGTAGCTTTCCAAGATTTGTTAATGTGTTCAATTTTTTCAGAGGTGATGCCAGTTAATGTGGTGTAAAGCACAGAATGTGATTAAAAATACAGAAAGAAATGTTAATAAAATGTGATTAGTATTATCACACTCGCGCGCATCGAATTAATTACTCTTAATTTTGCTTACGCACTTCCTTCTCAAAGCTCCTTTGTATACCTTGATTATTCTCCATTATTGAGCGATGTAATGATGGATCCATTGAAGCCGAACCATCCACCAGTATCCTCCATGTTAACTTTTGATCTTCGGCCAATAGTTTCTCATCTCTGACGACATCAGCATCTTTGTCTTGCAGAAGCTCTTGCTATATATTGAATAAGTGGGAGCCTCATGCTGGTAGATTTTTCTTTCTTTCTGATTCTTTTCCTGTCCTCGATCGACTCAGTCTTTCCATACACATTTCCTTCCCATGAGTTTAGTTTCAGCCTATTTTTTTTAAAAAAATATTTGCCTCCCAGTAACTTGATGAAATTTCAGGAGTTTACTCGCTAAATGTATTATAAGTTCAAACTTTATGCAGATCACCAGTGTTACATAACTGGAAAATGTTCACCAAGTAATGTGTTTGAGATGGTGATAACATTACTTGACAGCATTTAAGTATTGATCGTACTTGACAACGGAATCAATCATGTTTGCAGAATATTAACCATGTAGTTTATGTTGGAAGAAAGATGGCTGTGGTAGGTAGGTAGTTTATGGGGAGCAAAGTAAGTAAAATAATAAAGTTGAAGGAACAAGATATTTGAGAGAAAACATATATTTTATTGAGTGTTTTTTCAAAGATACACACTCTAAACTCTTCTCTATATCTTTTATATTCTAATTACAAGTATATTTATAGACATAAAATAATCAAAAAATTAAATTAACAAAAGAAAACCTATATAATTAGGTAAGATAAGATCTCAAACTACAATGGAGATGGTAGTCATGAATTAATGAAAATTAATCAGTGTTGGCAATTGCAATAACAATTTTTTTAATAGATAGGGTTCGGATTTCAATGCTAAGAACTAATATGCCTAGACCTGTCCTTGTAAACATATATAGCATGAACATGTGTATGGTTTCGGAATATATGATAGGCAAGATTTGGATTTTTAGTTTTTCATACTTTTTTTTTTCTATTAAGTTTTTGGAATCTTAAGACTGCTATAAATAAAAAGGATTGCAATCATCATCTCATCGACAAATCATTCTTCTTCTCATCAGTTTTCAAAGTCTACTGCATGCGTACGTACAGAGATGCTTAATGTTGATAAGCAATTTACTCGTCCATGAAAACCCTTACAATTTTTTCCTTCAAGAAATGGTTGGTTTAGCTGGTTCTTTAAAATATTGAGAACTTCTGGTTCAGCAGTTGAGAATAGCTCTTTAATTTCTCTTTTAATCTTTCATTCAGATGATAATGATATGAGAAACTGATACGCATAAATTAATATTCACATTATCATCTGAATGAAAGATTAAAAAGAAAAATTAAAGAGCTATTCTCAACTGATACACATAAATATTCACATTGCATTTATTTATTGTTTATACAATTAAAAAAAAGAGTTGTGTATTTCACGAGCCAATATATTCAATACAAGATACCTAAGGGATTTATTATGGATATCTGTCATCTCTATTTTCTATTTTTAATGAAGATTCTGATAAATCTAAATTTAAGAGCCCAAAACACCCCTATAAAACTCAATCTTCCTTGAGCTCAGTTAAGAAAAGGACTCAACTTTTTTAGTACAACTACATTTGAGATCCCACTCTCTCTACACCCATTATGTGTATAAAAATCCTAAAAAAACTCGCTATATTTCTATCGATATCAATGTTATGTAAGAGATAATATGTAAAAGTTCTTTAAAGTCTCACTATATTTCCATCCACATCAATACATATGCCAAAAATATTTTCTCTTCTTAATACTACCAGGACAATATTACACTTTGGCCTTTCTTCTATATAAAAAGACTTATAGGTTATAAATAAACCATGAATCCTTTAAAAAAAGGGTTAAGAATCTTCATTTTCTACTGGATATTTATTTCTAGAGTATTTCTCTGTAATATTATTGCACTTCCTCTTAAAAAGTCACTGACTTAATCATTAGAGAGTTCTCAAATTCACTAAAGAGGTTCTTTTGCAGGTATCAGACACCTGCCTTTAGCCAGCTTGACTAGGGAAAATGGATCACTTTGCTAGAACCAAAAGATTATAGATTATCCAAAACATAAGCCTTGCCCCCAAGCTACTTGAATTTTTTAGGATATCATCAATTGATGTTGTTTGTGGAAAACTGATAAAAAAGCCGTCAATTTCTTTCTAATGATATTTTCAAGTCATTCCATGACACACAACCATGACATACTTAGGCCAGAACACTTGATGGATCTACCTATTACCACAAACACTTTTGCCCATTTGGATTTCTAACAACTCATCAACCAAGTACAACCCATCACCCGGGCTGTGTTGGCTGCTCAGGGGCAAAATTAAGTTTTGCCACCTCAACAAATCTTGAAACTCGCGGCATCTCCACCCTTGAAAAGGATTGACCAGAGGTCTTCCAAGTGAAATAACACAACTCTATAAAGGCTGGATCAGAGGGCTCTATAGAGTCCAATAAATTACCTCATGATATATTATCCTTGCTAGGAAGTAAATTTACTTTTAAATTAAAATAATTATCTCTCTGACATACACTTTTTATCTACAAATCTTCAATGAGAGCTTTTAGACTCTTGCACAATCTTCTTAAAAGGGGTTCTCCCTAGTGCAATTGCATATTCTCTTTAGAATGGATTCTCTTTCGTGTGACTGTACAATCTCATTGGAAGGGGTTTTTCTTAGTGTGATTGCACACTATTCTTAGAATGGGTTCTTTTTTGTGTGATTGCACAATCTCTTTGGAAGGGTTCCTTTCTAGTGCGATAGCTCTACCTTTCATAATAGTTTGAGATGACCAACCTCAATAAAGTAACAAGATCCTTGTCCTATGTCCAAATATATACCACCCTAGGCTCCTGGATCTTATGCTATCTCTAGGAATGATCTTAAATATCTTATTCTCAGGTTTGGTCTCTCTCTCTAGTGATAGGCTTTCACGCCCCATGTCATCACTAGGGAGGCCACATGCCTCTAAATTCTAAAAAAAATACAATAACTCTCTAAGAAAAAGATTGATTTGGTCTCTTTAGTGCAATAGCACCACCCTTCTTGGGTTCTCTTCCATCCCTTAGAAAATTTTTTAAATATAAGTATCAACATGAGTCAATCCTTTTTGTCCATTGGGAATTTTCCAAGTATAGACGTCGATAAAGATTCGTTCCCCTCAGCCTTTTAGAAAATTTTCTATATGTAGGCTCACTCTTCTTGGGTTCCCCTCAGCCACTTGAAAATTTTCTAAGCACGACTCCACGCTCCATGGGTTTCTTCCAGCCTCTTAGAATATTTTCTAGATATAGGCTCATCTTCTTTGAGTTTCTCCAACTATTAGAAAACTTTTCTAAGTATAGATTCCTCTATGGTTTCACTTCATCATTTTGGAAACTTTTCTAAGTCTGGGTTTCTCTATTATTCACTTTTACATACTTACAAATTCTTTTTCAAACATGGGGCATACCATTACATGCACACAGTCTCTCTGGTATATTAACTAGGGCTTTCACCCCGCCTTTCATACAAAAAAATTGACAAACTTGTTATACCAGATATTTTTATAAATCTTTGAGTATAAATATCACAAAGACTTGGGGGCAACTGATACACCCAAATTTAAAGGCCCAAACAACCCCTTATAAAACCCAACTTCCCTTGGGCTCGGTTAAGGGAAGGACCCATCTCTTTGAGCACAACTATATTTGGGATCCTACTCTTCCTACACTCATTAGATGTATAAAAATCCTCAAAGGACTTGCCATATTTCTATTGATATTAATGTTGTGTAAGAGATAGTGTGTAAAAATCATTTAAGGGTCTATCATATTTCCATCTACATTAATACATATGCCAGAGATATTTCTCATCAACATTAATACATATGTCATAGATATTTTTCCTATTTAACACTATCAGGGCAATATGACACTTTAGCCCATTTTCTCTATAAAAAGACTCATGGGCTATAAATAGACCATGAATCCTTTAAACAAAGGGTTCAAAATCTCAATTCTCACCGACTTAATCATTAAAGAGTTCATAAATTTACCAAAAAAAGACCTTTTACAGGTATTAGACACCCGCCTTCGACCACCTTGGCTAGGAAAAATGAATATTATATTATTAGAATCAAGAGATTAACTGATTATCTAAGAGATAAGCCTTGCTCTCAAGTTACTTGGGTTTTTTGGTATATTATCATATTCTTTTTTTCCTTCTTTCTTTTATATATATATATATATATAAGCAAAGGAGTGGAACGGTCATTGATGCTTATTATATGTTAATCTTGTTGGGAAATGAGTAGGTGAACTACAAGAGAAGATGCCATCAGATGTGGGTTCAACAAGGAGATTCTATCTAGCTTACCCCATTATTATTTTGAGAATCAGCATGAGCTGAAGCTGTGACAAATTTTGATGCTGAGATGAAGCAGCTGGCAAGGAATAGTTCAATAGCTTTGTTCTGCAGATATTACACGTTAGAATTGATCATGTAGAGGAGAGGTGTCAAGAAATTAAAGAAAAAATGGAAAGAGATGAGCCTAGCTAGCTATTTAATATTTTGTTCTGTTTCTGCTTTTCCAAATTTTTGTAGAAAAGTTTCTCTAACATACACGTTGAACATATCGTTAGATAATGTCACTTCATGTTCTTGTCACCAGGAAATAGATAATACGAAAGAAGCTTGAATGCTTCTCATTACAATGGTCACATATCAGCAGTATATATATACCAAAAGTCAGATCTCAATAATTGATAAGTTTTCTATTATCAAATTAATAGATGAATCTAAATAAGTTGAAAATGGATCATAAACAGGATCACATGGACCTCAATACAACCAATGGAAGACAATAGGAAGTACTATAATGCAAGTATATATATTTGAATGCCAAATCCATTGACTTCTCTAGCAATTAATTTAGGGTTCCCTCACAGAAAGGGATGGAGATTATATATATATATATATCTTTCAGCTCTAACAATCATTTAATTAAAACTACTACTGATAGAACCGAACGTAGTCATCAAACAGATAGATAGGTGAAGACCCTAAGCATGATTATAAGACCAAGTACATTAGACCTAGTAAAGGAGAAAAAACTGATTAACAAATATTATTAAGCTTGTGATCATACTTACAGTTAGAAGACATTATTTATTCTATACCTAGCTACAAGTAATTTCAAGTGCTCAAGACACCCATTTGATCAAATATTATGGTGTTTGTGAAGCATGAAATATTGCAGCATTTGACTTCTCCATCAGAGTTAAATTGGAGATAGATGATTTGAGTAACGACTTCATGTCATGGTCCACCATTCTTTTGCACAGTGATAACTTGAAGTGCTTGTATGGCAGACAAGGAGCATTTGCTCGGATTAGATATCCAATGAATTAAAAAACTATGAGAGAGTAGTTGATTAGCTAATTAAGCTGCCGTTCAAGCGGAGAAATGCACTGATCAGATAGTATATTATCGGTTTAACAATATACTATCTGATGCATTTCTCCGCGTGAACGGCCGGCAGCTTAGCTAATCAACTTACTCTCTCATAGTTTTTTAATAAAGAATTAATCATGATTAAAAGAATTAATCATGTACGTTAATGAGTATTTAATCAAGTACTTTTGAAAGTTCAAAATAGTATTATGTATATTTGATGATCAAAGTAGCCTTATCCTCCTGGAAAGGGGCTGGAAGCTGACGTAGCAAAATGCAACGGATGGATCAATTCTGATATAAATATATTCTCTCCATTATCTGTTCTTTTTTTTTTTTTTCTCTTTAGTATTCTATGAAATGAACATTTGAGGGGTGAACATTGAAAGAATCTAATGCTTGATCTGAAAATTCATGTTCTATACAAGTGTTTTCTTCTAGTAAACTTGAGTTCTATTGGTCATCAGGAATTGCCAGCTTGTAGTCCAACTTTCAGGCGCAAAAGAAGCATTATTGCTAGACAATATGGGCAGCACAACTTGTGTTGGTTCCAGAATTATTTCATTTAATCATCTCTAATATTATCCTTGACTGCCATGAATGTGATCTTTCCTGGGGATGCTCCAGCTTTTGTAATCACAATGCTGACAAATTTTTTATTTCTTCAAGTTGAGTATATATAGTAGTCATTCCAATGAAGTTGCTGCCATGTGGTTTACTGTATGCAACTTTGGTTTTTGTAGCCAATTCTTTATGCATTCACCTCTCTTTCGATTTATTAACTTGTAAAGGGATGAAAACTAACCCTAAAAACCATTATTTCCCGTACAGCTTCAGAGGAGAAATTGCCAGAATCTGAAGATTTAGGGTAGCAATTTTATGCCTTTAATAAGAGTTCTACTTCCTCGGTCATTGTTACAACGCGGCTGTAGGGAGCCTCAAAGTTCCCAGATTCCATGCAAGAGAGGCTAGTGTGGTCCTGCAGCTAGTTAGCTAGATTGGCAAGGCAGGGATATATATTAAACTCAAAAAATCATGTAGGATGGATCGAGACATCACTATATATAAAAATCTGTGTGATTTTTGAATTTAATTATATTCAAGACCTTAAGCAGAATCCTCTCCTTAATTATCATCCTCCAAACAATTACAAGCCAACATTTCTCTTCTTCCTAGTACTTTCCAGTGAACAAATATTTCATCTAGTGCCCTACTCATCCTGTTTCTGCTCTTTTTTATTTTTTATGAAAGGTACATTACTGAAGAAGCTGATTTTACATGCAGTAGCCACCGTCGGTACAGGGAGAGTTCCTATAGAATAAGAGGGGGAAGCACAATACTGAAGCTACAGTTTTCCCAAAATAATTAACTGCCATTATTGAAGTTAACAAAACTTGAAGAATCTAAAAATTAATAAATGATAGAGATGCAATGTACAGTTGCTCAAGGCATGTCTGCTTTGGTGTGTGACATGTTGGGTTTCTCAAATGTTATTCACGCAGTGAAAATAATAAAACAAAATTATTCGGGAATTCATAGGATCTCATTAGATAGATCTAGAGTTATTTAGGGATTTATTACCTGAAGATATAATTTCTTGAATATTGATATATATGTTGCTTTATTTTTTGAGTACCGGCCATCCATTTTTGATTTCACACTCGCATTCTATTAAATCAAATTATATTTGATATGACATTCAATTGCTTAGATATCATACGAGTACTTGTAATGTCTTGATATCAGTATGCTTCTCAGAAACTCCAAACTAACAGAGAGCAGTTAGTCTTTGTGCATGTTGTCACGACCCGAATCCCAGGTCCGTGACCGACAATGCAAGAGCGGTGTCAAAAAGACACCCCACCTAAACTAAGCCTCAGAACGGACATATCAAAAGAACAAGTTATTTGAAAATACACACCATTTCATAATCTTCAAAAAATATTATATTATTCAAAACTTCTCATCAGTAATTAAAACAAAGATAATATTTTATAATACTTATTACATTGTCAAAATCCAAACTTAATTAAAACAGAGTAATAGCGGAGCATCTAAGACATCGAATTAGAACTAAAGGAAAGCCTCGCAAAACAAGTAAGGCATACCGACCAAAATTAAAGAAGTAGGAACACTCAACAAGTCCACATTTTAACAGAAACTAAGAACATGAAATAATATCAAGAATGAGGGGTGAGTTCAACCAACTCAGTGAGGGAATAATATTTAATATATATTTTAGATATTAATAGTTTGCAAGTTGATTTATCTTGATATACATATACATATACATACTAAACATATTATCATAAAGTAGTGAAATACATGTCAGAGATCAGATGACACCCGAAGGTGACTAGATGACACTTGAAGGTGACCAGATGACACACGAAGGTGACCAATGTGGGATGATCAGTCGTCATAGGCTGATGCCTCTCTCACCAGCTAGGTATACAGAATACAATGTGCACATGGGCTAACTACTCTTCGTTAGCATGGAGTTACTGACAAGTCCTATATCAAGGCATAATAGATATTCACATAATCATCAAAGAAATGTATATCATATCAAATAGAATTTAGTTCGACAGATTGCAAGTGCAAATTCAAGAATAAATGATTACTCGGAAAATAAAGCAAAATATATAAATATTCAAGAAATTAACTAGTTGTACTCATCATATATATAATAAACATACATATTTATTTATATTATATGCATATTAAAGATTATCCCACTCACCCGAAAAATATAGAACTAAAAAGAATATCAGATGAAAAACCCGAAAAACCTATTGAGGATTGTTAGGAGAACCTACAACAAATATATGAAATATACTAAAAAACAACTCAAAACAACACAAATAAAAGATTCCAATGCATAAAAGAAAACCAGGTTTAGTCTCCTAGGTTTAGGGACTAAAATGTTAATTTTCCAAAACAGGGACCAAAACATAATTTTACCAAAATTGGACTTAACTGTAAATACATAAGCATACTGAAATTTCACCCATAAAACATCCTCAATTATGTCCAGAACGAACCAGGGACCAAACTATGATTTTTTTTAAAAGTTCAGGGACTAAAGTGTAAATTCCCAAAATCAAGGGACCAAACTGAAAATATTTCAAATCAATTATCAAAATAATATTCCTCATCCTTAACATCATAATAACACTGTCTAGAACCTCAAAATACATTTAGGGGTTAATTTATAATTTTTCCAAAGTTTAAGGACTAAACTGTAATTTTCATAAATCAAGGACCAAAATAAAATTTTGCCATCTTCAACCTCAAGACCATTCTGTCCAGATTTTCCAGCAAGGTTGAAATGAATTTCTTAACCCATAAAAATTAATTTAAACAAATCAACTCACAAATCCTTATTTCTAACAACATACTCAAAATCAATCACTTAACATTAAACCCCTAATAATCATGAATCAATTTTAACAACATGAACTTCAAACCCTTATAAACCCTAATTTCTTATTTAATCCTTTCATTAACAAACTATAATTGAAAGTAATATGAAAGAGAATGACTTACTTGCTACTTCCATATTTCTTGAACCAAAAACTCAAGATTAAAAACTAAAATCTTTGGTTTGATGAGGAGAGCGTTATGATGGCCATAAGAATTAGAAAAAAGAAAAGTAATTCCCTTGCAACTTTTCCATATATATCTTGGTTAATTTAGGTTGGTTTTGGGCCAAAACTTTGGATCTTACACATGTCATATATGTATACTTAGCTGGTGAGAGAAGCACCAACATGTGGCGACTGATCCTCCCACAGTGGTAACCTTTAATTATCATCTAATCTCTGAAATGTACTCCACAACCTTATGTTAATATGCTTACTATGTATATTTATATCAAGATATGTATGACTTACAAATTATTAATAACTAAGATGTATATTAGTTATTATTCCCTCATTAAGTTGGTTGAACTCACTCCTCCATTTTAATATTATTTCAGGTTCTTAGTTTCTATTAGCAGGTTGTTCTTTGAGTGAGAGTTTTTGTTATTTTTTTTGTTGGTATGTCTTGCTTACTTCCGTGAGGCTTTTCTTTTAGTTTTTATTTGATATCTTAGAAGCTCCACTATTACACTATTTTATTTATGTTTGGATTTTGATAATATAATAAGTATTATAAATTACTTGTATTTTTTCCTATTTGAGGATAAGGAGTTTTGAAGTATCATTTGATTTTATTGCTTTGAAGAATATTATATTTTGAAAAATTATGAAATGCTGCACAATTTTTACATAATTTTTTCTTATGATATGTATGTTCGAAGGCTTAGTATAGGTGAGGTATCCTTATGACTTCGCTCTTATGTTGCCGATCATGGACCTGAGATTTGGGCCGTGATAGTTTTTGTAAGACCTAAAGTTTTGGCCCAAACACAATGCCAACCTAAATTAACCTAGGTATGTAAGAAAAAGTTGCAAGATACTTGTTTTTTCTCTTCTAATTCTTATGGTTGTTGTGATGCTCCTCTCATTAAACTAAGAATTTTAGTTTTTGATCTTAAGTTTTTGGGTTAAAAAAGGTGGGAGTAACAAGTAAGTGGTTCCCTCTCATGTTACTTTCGATTATGATTTGTTTATGGAAGGATCGGAGAAGAGATTAAGGTTTATAAAGATTTGAAATTTATGTTGTTATATAAGATTGATTCATGATTATTATGGTTTTAGGCAGTGTTTTAAAACCCGGACCGGCCCGGCTGGTTGACCCGGGACCCGGCTGACCCGGGCCTAGGACCGGTCCGGGTGAAGGCAAAAACCCGCTCGGGAATTGACCCGGCGAAACCCGGTCGACCCGGAGGGTCGACCCGGGACCCGATCCACCCGGTCAAACCCGGGTGAGACCCGGTCTATTTTTTTTAGCCTGATTGATGTTAAACGACGTCGTTTTGGCCTTTGTTTTAGAGGCCAAAACGACGAAGAACAATGAAGCAGAATTGGGCATTTTAATTACAGACTACAGAGCAAACCTAATTAACAAACACATCAATTTCAAATT
>Ga0325414_1002791_pt1 | contig 17917 bp, 9 predicted proteins | sample PopdelMetagenome_8_FD_206183 | JGI IMG/M metagenome (GOLD analysis project Ga0325414, IMG submission 206183) | Populus deltoides microbial communities from Bellville, Georgia, United States - Leaf-PdKOR-R3 | ecosystem: Host-associated > Plants > Phyllosphere > Phylloplane/Leaf | place: USA... | reverse complement strand
ACTAAGCTAGATTAGAAGCTTTTAATTATAGTATAAATGTACTATTGATGAGTCAATATACCTAAACAAAACTGGGGGCATGAAAAAAAATCCAAATGATCCAAAAGATTTGAGCATGCAAAAAAAAAGGAGGTCGGAAAATAAGCACTAGTGATCCTTAATCTTGAAATCCCCAAGACACCTTTGAGCCTATAAATGTCCTTTTTCTTCATAACCAAGAGCTAAAGCCTATATTACATGCCTAATCAAGCCCCCCCCCTTTTTTATCAAAGGCAAGCAATCTGGATCGGTAGGCAATGCTTTCCCATGCGAAACAAGTTCTATTGTTCATACAAATAAAATGAATGCTTTGAAGACTCATTCTTTGGAACCCTTGGATTGAATGTTGAACCATTTTGACCAACAAAACATCACTGTACATTTTCACCAAAAGTAAAACAAAAAAGTTTTCATCACTTCTGAAAACTTGTTCATAGAAATCACTTGAATTTCTTCAGAACGAGTTTGCTTTAAACCGATGTCGAAATAATTTATGTGTCTGGAATAGCTTTGAAATTCCAAAAATTCTACATGAAAACAACTCATTGTAAATAACCCAAACCTTCATTCACATAGCCTCATCCCTAAAGACACTACCAGAAATTCGCTTAATAGCAACGGATTTACTGACGGAATATTTCTATCGATAATTTGAGGCCAAACTTATTGACGGAAATTGTTTCGTCCGTAATTCAGTCGGTAACTATCGACGAAACATTTCCGTCAGTAGTTACCGACTGAATTACGGATGAAAGTTCAGAATTAAAAAAAAAGACGGTTCGCTAACGTGAAGGTTTTTGCGGGTGATTTTTTCCGACGGAATCACCGAAGGATTCAAATCAGCAGCTCTATACGGTGATGTGACTGGTTCACCATTTAACATGCCGACAGAATTACCAAGGGATTTGAAATTGCAGATCCATACGCTGACGTGTCGATGTTTCAGTCAGAATAGCCGACGGACTCACCGACAGAATAATCCGTTGGTGAAACCATTGGAAAAAGTTAATATATCCCTCTCTCTGCCGACCCTTTCCTCCCCTATTTCTCCTTCTTCTTTCTAATCCCAACTCTCCTCATCTGCAAACAACCAACCCCCCCTTCCCCCCCAAACAAAAATCTCCCTCATCTCAGCACAACAAGTTATAGTTCTTGAAGTTTTGTGGTCACAGCATCCGTGTTTTGATTTACCGACAGATTTTATCAATTTTTGTAAGTAATTCTATCTTTTTAAATTTTAACGTTTAAATGTCAATTTTATTGTTTTTTTAGTATATTATTTTTTTAGTAGATGTACATGTTTTATTGTTATTTCTCAAACAAACTTGTAGTATATGAATGTATAATTTTATACATATTATGGTTTGTTTTAGATTTTGTAAGATTGTATTTGTTTGTAAATTGTCAAAACTTTATGGAATTACCGAATTACATGTATTGTTTTGAAATAATTAATAGCTTGCTTAATGGGTCCGTTTTAAGTTTTATCAATGGTATTGCAGAGTGGTAATTTTTGTAAATTTATATATATTAATTTGTATGGATGTTAATAAATGATAATGAATATTTAATATTTATGAGAAGTTGTGATTGGTTTGTTGGATAATCTTGAGGTAAATTAATATTTTTGCAAGTTTATTTACCTAACTTAGTTAATTAATACATGATGTCATCATAATTTTATAGAGGTTCGATATAAGTCATGGACGATCGTTCATGGATGTATTGAGATTCACCCCAAGGATTGCAGAGGATGGATTATTGTAATGGGGTTCAGGGTTTTATTAATTTCGCAACATCTATTCTCAGAAATTTTACTGGAGGCAGTATTAGGTGTCCATGCAGGAAGTGTCAAAATAAAAAGTATCTGCATCCAGATGTTGTAATGATGCATCTTCTACACAAAGAGTTTATAGAGAATTACCAGTGTTGGTATGCACATAGAGAAGTATTTGTTAGTAAGAGGAGAATGAGAGAAACGGTGGTTAGGTCAACTTCTAGTGCTAGCAACGTGCATGAAGCGGCAAATGACAACACTAATCCTTACAGAAATATGGTTATGGATGCAATGAGAATGAATCAAGATAATGTCAGTCAATGTCCAATCGTAGAAGAAGAACCTAATGCAGATGCAGCTAAGTTTTTTCATTTGTTGAAAGATTCTGACGAACCATTATGGGATGGCTGCACAAACCACAGTAAATTATCGGTTGTAGCACATATGTTCACCATCAAGTCAGATCACGAGTTGAGTGAGGCCAGATATGACAAAATTATTAAATGGGCAAGAAGCATTTTATCTGAAGGGAACAAGCTGAAAGAGAACTTCTATGCTGCGAAGTCCATGATGAAACCCCTCGATTTAGGATACCAGAAAATTGACATGTGCCCTAATTTCTGCATGTTATACTACCTTGAAAATGCTGAGATGACCGAGTGTATGATATGCTGAGATGTGTTCCATGTCTCTTTGCTACGAAAGGCCGATGTGGATCCTAACCAAATCCTACATCAAGTTCTGGTAGAAGTCAAAGAAGACCTAACACTTGAATTGAGGCCCACAAAAATTCTAGATTGGGGAGTGAAGGAACTACAAAACAAAAGGATTTCCATTGTCAAAATCTTATGGATGAACACCCAAGTAGAAGAAGAAACTTGGGAGAGGGAATCCAAAATGAGGAAAAAGTACCCCAATCTATTTGATCTACCTGGTATGGATTATGAAACCTCTTAAATTTCAAAGATGAAATTCATATTAAGGGGGGAGAATGTAAACACCCAAAAAAACCTTGAAACGACTCTATCATTGCTGCTGCTTTCTGAATCAGCAGCAGCACAACTTTCACTGTCGAGTTTTAATCGGTAACGACATAGCTTTTGCTGTCGATTTCTAAGTCAACGATGGTTGTGTGCACTAACAAATCCATGTGTCAGTTGTGGGGTAAAACCCAACAAAAATTTATGTTGTCTTTGAACCTTAAAGAACATGTTAAAGCTAAAAATAAAAACCATGCAATGTTGATGCCCAAATTCAGTTGTGTAATTGATGAAATTTGCATGTTTATGTACTAAGTGAATGTTGTGTAATTGTAGCAGGATGTTATAAGTATGCTTGTGATAAAAAGGACAAACTTTATGTGTAGATTAAGGGCCAATGGACAACAATGCCCTACGAAGGGAGATAGGGGAAACAATGAAGGAACCCTTACATAACCCTTAGAGGGACTAGACATGGGGTGGAAATGACATCCTTGTGTGATATGCATTGACTAGTAGGTTGTGTTAATGATTTTAGCATGACAAAATTAAGAACATTAAAGGTATGGTTGTGTGTGCTTATGATCTCAGCATCAGCTGTGAAAATATATCGTGTTGATGAGTTTCTAAATTGGTAACTTAGTTCTCGTCAACAATTTCTGAGGCAGCGGTAGCCTATGTGCGCTGGCAATTGTTGTCGAGTCTGTATCACTAGCAAACCAGTTTTGCTAATGATTATGTGTTCCAGCGAATTAGCTTGCTGATGAGTTCGGGTCACCAAGGAACCAGTTTCACTGACGATTCTATGTTCCAGCGAATCAGTTTGTTGATGAGTTGCGACACTAGCGAACTAGTTTTGCTGACAATTCTGCATTGGCAGCGAATCAGTTTTCGCTGCTAAATTGTGGTGTCAAAAGCGAATCAGTTTTCACTGTCAAATTTTGTGCCCCCAGCAAATCAATTTTCGCTACTGAATTATGGTGTTAGCAGTGAATTAGTTTTCACTGCCGAATTATGGTGTCAACAACGAATCAATCAATTTTTGTTGCTAAATCCTGTGTCCCAGCAAATCAATTTTCGCTTCTAAATTTTGTGTTTTTAGCGAATCAAATTTCGTTGCTGAATTGTGGTGTCCAACGAATCAGTTTTCGTTGTCAAAATCTATGTTGCCAACTAATCAAATTTCGCTTTTAAATTGTGATGTCAGCAATGAATCAGTTTTTGCTGTCAAATTTTGTGTCGCCAGCAAATTAGTTTTTGTTGTCGAATTCTATGCCACTTGCAGACCCACTTTCCTTGCTGATTTGCTGCGACAAATCTCCATAACATAATTGACTTAAATGCTTGTAATGATTTCATTGTATGATTGTATAAAATGTGGAACACTTGAATGTGAACATGTATATCTTGAGATATGTATAGTGATGAATGGTGTGATTATCAAATGCAAAAGTGCTAATTTATGATCATTGATATGTCAGGTGGTACGGTCGGGATCAGCGCTTCAATTAGGCAAGGACATCCCATAAGAGGAACAGGTGGGTGGTTTTCACCTTCCCCTTACCTAATGTTAATATATGAAATGTTTTTATTATGAATGTCATAATATCGCATTGGTATGAATACCAAGCCAGCATGGGAGTGTTTGTTTTGTGATTGATGATTAGCTTCGGCTAATGGCATCTAGAGTGGATGACTGGGATGAATAAATCATCTTCAACTAAATGCATCTGGAGTGGATGATCGGGATGAATTGATTAGTTCGGCTAATGGCATCCTGAGTGATGACCAAGATGAATAGTTCTGGCTAATGGCATCCCAATCGAATGACCGTGTTGTGATTGATAAGTAGTTTCGGCTAAGGACGTACTAAGAGGATAGCTAGATTGTTTATAATCGAATGATAATGTTTTCCTTAAACTATTTATTTGCTTATCATTAATTATTTATAATTCTTATAAATATCTATACTACAATAGGGACGTCACATAAACGAGGTGCCTTGAAACCCCATTGCACAAGACCCTACTTTTGCAAAGAATCATATAGTCACATTTTAAATCTCAATGTATTTCTATAAGCAAAAGGTATTAATGTATAACTGTTACTCTATATTTTTGTTTAAACTCATAACAACTATGATTATTATTAGTTAGGTATGCAAACTTATGACTATGTACATATAATACGATGCAAACTTGTACTTGTGCAAATGTGATGTTATGTGTTTGTGTGAGAACTACTCCTTATGAAATGTTGAGTGATGTTATTGTATATAGATTGTGCCACAATAATGAGTGGAAGTTGGACAATCAATTTTAAAATGATATGGTTATATATATAAAAAAACATTTGTCGTTTCGGTTTTGAAAAAGTCAGGTCATTATAGTCTAGCCCAAATTCATATATTTTTTAATCTCTTCAAAAACAATTTATGGTTTTTCTTTGATAGTAATAATATATTTTTTAATTTATTAATAATAATAATAATAATAATAATAATAATAATAATTTTTTTTTTTACCCTTTAAATCAAATCTATGGTTGTTTTTCAATATTAATGATATTTTTTCAAATTTGTTATTTATTATATTAATAATATTAATTATTAAAATAATAATATTTATAATACAAATAATAATATTTTTAATATTAAGAATAATAATAATAAGAATAATAATTGATTTTACCCTTCAAATCAAATCTATGTTTTTTTATAGTAATATTATTAAACGGCCTAAGTTTTTATAGTTTTTAATCGCTTCAAATAAAATTTATAGTTTTTCTTCGACAGTAATAATATATATATATATATACACACACACACACACTTCAAATCAAATTTATGGTTTTTCTTCAATAGTAATAATATTTTATTTCAAATTTATTAATGATAATAATATTAATAATAATAAGAACAATAATTTTTAATTTTACCCTTCAAATCAAATCTATGGTTGTTTTTCAATATTAATAATATTTCCTTTCAAACTTATTAATTATTATATTAATAATATTAACTATAATAAAAATAATAATATTTATAAGATTAATAATAATATTAAACTTGTCTGACCTAATTTTTAAATCTTTTCAAATAAAATTTATGATTTTTCTTCGATAGTAATAATATTTTTTTCAAATTTATTAATGATAATAATAACAATAATACTAATACTTGTTATTATTATTATTATTATTATTTTAAATTTGTTACTCTTCTATGTGGGGGTCTGCAAACCTCAGGTGCGGGTCAGTAGATCTAGGTAGACCTAAGCGTGCGAGTCTAGCCCTAGCATCTAAGGTATGGCAGTCTCAGCGCCAAGTGTCTGGCTATCATGCCATGCCCCAGTGCCCGGGGTCTACAACCTTACCATGCCCCAACAAAATCCGAACCGATCATTTTATCCCTAATTATTCCTTCAATGCTAAATGCATTCTATGAAAAAAAACAACCCCACCTATGCCTTGCTTGTCTTTGTGGCAAAGACAGCTTTACTATTACACTGCTCCAATTTACAGTGAACTGTGTCTAGGTAAACAATGAAGGGACACTTATGCCTTTTAGTAAATAGTGTAATATCGCCCTTAATGGTTTTTGCATCTTAATACATATATTTAATGGTTCATAGTTATTCAAGAAAGAAAAGGAGAATACTTACTGATGAGCACAAGTAGCATAAGTAGGGTAATGAGCAAAACTATGAGAATGCTTAGTGAATCCGAAGAGATGATCTCCGTGGTGTAATTAGGATAATAATACTTTCCTGCTGAATAAATACATGAAGGGAATGAAAAAAAAAATAGAAACTAATTAAAAAACACAAACAATATTACATAAAAGCAAAGTCCTCGACAGTCACTTTGGATAGTTGCCTTGGACACATGCACCCCTCCTCTATAAGCCAAGAAAGTTTCAACAAAATCCTAATTTGAAGAGAGAAACTAAAATTGTAATTATAACCAATAATAGATAAGGACTAAAATAAGATTATATGGATAAACTTGCCCACTTTTGCTAATAATCTCTATTAAATTCAAAACAACTTCTATCTCAATGCTCTCATGTGCTAAACAATGCATGTATAATCATATGGAAATGTAGTTTATATGTCATATTTTAGCAATAGTAAGATTCTTAATCAAATTAAAATAATCTCTTATAAAGAAAATAAAAAATTAAAAAATTCTTTATTTATACACAATATATGCCTTAAACGTTTTTAAAACCATCCCTTCAAGAAAAAATATTTAGGAATTTCAAAATGTAATAATTTTAAACTTTTGTATGGTTTTTGTAATAATTTTATGATACTTCTAAACTAATATATAATTATAATTATCTAAATTAACACCAAATATTTAGATTAACTATTTGAACCAAATGAAAGAAAACTTTCACATCCATTTTTGTCAGTCCATATATTCTTTTTAATAAATAAAGACTCCTCACCTGGTAAATACCTGTTTAGCGGCCATACGTCTACATTTCAAGGAAAAGAAAACATTGCGTCAGTGTTCAGAATCTTATATATAACTCATAAATTTAACTGAAGGAAAGAGCATATATATGTAAGTCTGTTTTGGTATTCAAATAACCTGATATTTAGCTAGAAATAGGCTTGGAGAGTTTAAAGAAAATTAAGAAGAAATTTACTAAAAAATTATCGAATTAAATTCATTATTGATAGAGTGGATTATCATTTTGAGAGCTAATTACCATTTCAACCAAATCATATATTTTTAATGGCAAAACTTCTTAAATTTACTCGAGTTATTGATTCGTATTCTTTTTTTTTTGTTTGATCAATTGCCCCTTGTGTTCCTAATCTTGCATTGTGTTTTTGCTATCATGTGATTTTTATATCACTGTTGACTTTCAAAATAAATATTTTCAATCGACCATGAGTAAATGGATTAAATTGTAAGGCTTTTCTAGTTCAAGGACTAAGTTAGAGATGGGTTAAATTCCATATATTCTTAAATAAATATTTTCAATCGGGTTAAATTCATAATGGGTATCTATTGAGATGGGGTAGAGTGGATATCCTTACTTCATACTCGACCTTTCACCATCTTACATGCAATTTTTCAAGATCTTAGGTAGAAATGTTAGAGAGTTCACGTACTAGCAAGGTTTCTAAAGATCTCTTTCTCTCTCCAATCCACTTTTTAAATGTCTTGAAACTTATTTAGGTTTTATGTTCAAGAATTTAGATATATAAAAAAGTTATTACCAAGGTATTTGAGTATACAATATTGGTGTAGTTTGTAAATGAGTAAAGAAAAAAAAGATGTATATCTCACATTTGAAAGAAATAGTACTCCCTCCTAATGTTTATAAGTGTGAATTTTTATTGTGTAGTAAATCAAGTCATGATGGAAGGACTCTCCTAGTGGGCTTCTTAACGCTATTAATGGATATTTATAATATCAAAAGATGGCACTTGACACTTGAAACTTGGAATGTAATATGTCAGTGAGATTAATTCATCCTTGGATTAATTTTCGTAATTAATTTTGATATTTATGACTGTTGAGATAAAACTGAATAATTTTTATTCAATTTTATTTAAAGTATATTGTTTAATCAAACAATCATACTGTTTCATCGTTATGTTTCAAGTCTATAAAAACTTATTACTACACAGAAAACTACACACAATAAAAACATATATTCTTTTATTGGTCTTATCTTCTTATTCTTTTAGAGGTTTACTTAGTTATATCCTTGAGGTGTTGTCTTTGTGTGAGATAAATAAACACCTTAAAGATAGTGTTTTCACCCCTCTAAGCCAACTCCATATTTGTTTTAATCTTAAATATTTCTAACAATTTTAAGGTGTTTATTCTGATGGAGACAAATATGAATTCCAACGTCAGGTTTGCTAAGGATGTCAAAATTCAACTAGATCGTTTTGATGGTATAAATTACACAAGGTGGATGGACAAGATGGTGTTCCTGCTTACTTCATTAAAGATTTACTACATTCTTAACCTAAATCTGCCTGCACTACCTGAACCACAAGAAGTTGTTTGTTATGCACAAAATTCAAAGGCTTATAGACTTTTGGATTTAAAAACTAATGTGATTGTTGAATCTATACATGTTGAATTTATCAAAAATAAATTCATAAGTGATTCAAATGTGCAAGAACCAAATTTAAAAGTAATGACTCCTAGCTCAATGTTAAGTGAAAAACATAAAAAACTAGAAGTAATAGGTTCAAATGAACCTAAAAAAAGTTAAAGAGTTACAAGTAAAAAACACATAGATACATATTTTATTTCTTCTGATTCAATTGTATTTTTAATGGAAATGAAGAAAAAGTCTACAAATTGGTAAAGTCTTTATATGGTTTAAAACAAGCTCCGAAACAATGACATGAGAAGTTTGACAAAGCAATTTTGTTTAATAGTTTTCATCACAATGGTGCTGATAAGTGTATGTATTCCAAATTTACAAAAGATTTTGATGTTATTATTTGTCTTTACGTAGGTGACATGTTAATAGTTAGCACTAATATGATTGGAATAGTTGAAACAAAAATGTATCTCACTTCTATCTTTAAAATGAAAGATCTTGGTGAAGTACATACAATTTTAGGTACCAAAGTAAAGAAACAAAGTAGTGGTTATGCACTTAATCAATCATATTATATTGAGAAAATGCTTGATAAGTTTAAGCATCTCAATATAAAGGAGGCTAATGCCCCATTTGACTCTAGCATGAAGTTAAATGATTATTGTGATAAAATGGTAGCACAATTAGAATATGCTAGTGCCATTGGAAGTCTTATATATGCTATGCATTGTACAAGACCAGATATAGCTTTTGTTACATGCAAGTTATCAAGATATACAAGTAAACCGAATACAGATCATTGAAAGGCGATTGCAAGAGTCTTTGGTTATCTAAAAAGAATGATCAATTTGCGCTTGTTTTATTCTGATTTTTCAACAGTGATGGAAGGATAAAGTGATGGAAGGATAAAGTGATGCAAGTTGAATGACTAGTTCAAGTGATAATAAGTCCACAACAGGATGGATTTTCTCACTTGGAGGAGGTGAAATATCTTAGGCATCTAAGAAACAAACATGCATCTCTCATTCTACCATGAAATCATAATTTATTGTTATGGCTGCTATAAGTAAAGAAATATGTTGTTTGATATTAAGTTGCGGTTACACCCTATATCAACTATTTTTTTATACTACGATAGTGAAGCAAATATGTCTCAAGCTTATAGTAACATTTACAATGGTAAGTCAAGACATATAAGCATTCGACATGGATATATTCAAAATTTGATTAAAAATCAGGTAATCATCATTGTCTATGCGCAGTCTGTGAATAATTTAGCGGATTCGCTCATAAAAGGACTATCTAAAGACATGGTATGAAAAACAACTAATGAAATGGGGTTGAAACCGGTTATTAAAGAAACCGGTAATAAAAACCCAACTTCGAATCAGCAATAAACTTATCTCTAAGTTTAATAGGTAATAACAAGTTATTATTTAGTATCTGTTAAACACTAATAATTAATTTTAAACTCTATTCTGATATTATTTAGTGTGTTCTATTATGTAAAAGAGAATGAGCATAAGCTCTTAATGGAATTTAAAGTTCGTGTTTAATGTAATAGAGACATGTATAATTTCACCTATATGAATATAGAAGTGGTGCCACTTTTGACAAGAGTTAGGGTTATCTCTTGTAAATATTCATAAAAATAAGATTTAGCACATGGCCATGATAGTGCTAAACAGTTGTAAACCTCTTTAAGATTTTGGATAGTATTATGTGTGTAGTATGTTTTATTCTACAACAAAAGTTTTGGTTTAATCTGCGGACACCAATAACTTTAGTAGAATTCAAGTTCTAACACTAATTGAAGGTTTAAATTGCAAAATATCTTCTTGTAAGCATAATTATATCAAGTGAAAAGACATTCATTACAAATTAGTGGGTGATTATTGGTGTAGTTTGTAAATGAGTAAAGAAAGAAAAGATGTAAATCTCATATTGGAAAGAAACACTCCCTCTTAATGTTTACAAGTGTGATTTTTTATTGTGTAGTAAATTAAGTCATAGTGGAATGACTTTTCCAGTGGGTTTTCTAGTGCTATTATATAGGTATTTATAATATCAAAAGATGACACTTGAAACTTTGAACTTAATATGTCAGTGAGATTAATTCATCATTGAATTAATTTTCATAATTAATTTTGATATTTGTGACTGTTGAGATAAAATTGAATATCAGCTATTCAGTTTAATTTAAAGTATATTGTTTGATCAATAGTCATATTGATTGATTAATAGTCATATTGTTTCATTGTTATGTTTTAAGTTTATAAAAACTTGTTACTACACAGAAAACTACACACAATAGAAATATATATATTCTTTTCATGGTCTTATCTTCTCATTCATTTATAGGTTTAGAGGGTTTAATTGTATCTTGGAGATGTTGTTTTTGTGTGGGATAAATAAACACCTCAAATATAGTGTTTTCACATCTCTAAGCCAACTCCATATTTATTTCCATCCTAAATATTAATTTCTAACATATGATTAGTCAGAAATTCTGCAAGGAAAACAATCAAATGGTAAAGAGACTAAGTAACATCAATATTACTTTTTATTGGGGAATATTATAGAATAATTATGCATGGTGCATTTGATGTGAAAAGGTAGAGAAATTGTATATAATATTTTAAATTATTATTACAAGGTGAAAGTCAGTTTTATATAATTAATATTTGGGGTATGATATTTAAATTATGATCGAGAAAAATATTTTTTTAAAAATATTAATAAGGCTGTAAGAAAGAGGTATAATATTTTTAAATTTGAGAGAGAAATTTTCATATATATAATTGTGGAGGGGACGTTTAAAAATCAAGCCAAGTACAGGAGTATTGAATTACTTTACAACCCCAACAAAACAAAGCAAACAGATTATAAAATAAAATAAATATGATAATCTTCTTTTTATGAAAACTGTTCGTATCATGTTTATATTCACAGATTGATCTGAAAAAAAAAAAAAACTGTTATGTGAAAGAGACCTACTTACCTAATGCAATTCTGATTGGAGCACCGCTTAAGTCTTTATCTATATATATAAAAAAGAAAGAGTTAAATTAATATAATTAACTAAAATCCTTTTAAGAGAATAATTATGCAACTGATATGAATGAAAGAGCTAATAAGAGCTTAAGACAAACGGTAACGCATAATTTTTTCTTTTTTTATCAGCAAACTGTGTTGTTAACATATTCAAATTAGAGAGAGAGAGAGAGAGAGAGAGAGAGAGAGTAACGTACTGCAATACTTGTTTATGGTGGCTTCATCAAGTTCGCAGTGGTTCTCTTTCAGAAAATCACAACAGGCCCCAGACCATGAAAGATCAAACCCATATATAGGAAATATTATTGGTCTCATTTTTCGGCAGATCAAAAGTGAAAGGCGTGGCATACATCAGATTTACACGGCACAAGTCCGGTATGTCTCCCGAGGAAGAACCAATAAAGACATAGGAATAACCCTTCATATTGTGGGAACTCGGAGAAGAAATATTAGACGTAGAATTAAGAAGAGTGCTACCATTTTTGCATGAAGAAGCATCCACAATGTAGTGTGAAGGACTCAGTATTGGATTTGAGCAACTTATAAAAACAAAAGTTGATGTATCGAGGGAAATATTATTGTAAGCGGACCAGCCAAGATTATATGGAAGATAATCCCTGTTGTCGGAAGGATCTAAGATTAAAGAATGACGAGGGATAGAGAAGCAATCATCCTTCTGAACATCAGCATCCACAAGTCGAATCGTGAAGTTGCTGTAATGGATTGCCTGAACGTAATATTTTACCCTCTTCAAGTATAAAGCTGGGCGGTTGTTTTCACAAGTAAGTTCATATTTTTTGTTGCCGCAGCTATTGGGATCGGTTCTTAGTCGAAAAGGGTAGCTAATACTATGAATGTTTCCACAAGATCGAAGATGGAGCACAGTAAACAGCACTGCTCTTTCTAGCACTGCAACTCTGGTGGCCGGCTAGGATGACTAGAAAAAGAAGGGCTGGATATGCACCGAAAAGGTGCTTTGATATTCCACTCAACATCGACAGAAAACTTGCAGGGAAATAAAATAATGGTTTTGTTTTGTTACTCTGAATGCATATATAACTTGAGAACAATACTCTTTTATAAGTACCATCTAACTGGGTCCATCCTCGTACAATACGAAAGGGTGAAGTCTTCGAATTATTGTATGGTTACTGAAGCATTATGAAATTCCATGAAGGGTTCCCCACCAATGAAAGTGAAGGCAGCTTTTATGACTTTGCCGCAATTACAAAATCAAGGTAGCGGTCGTCTTGGCCCGTTCTGTCGATTAGTATATGAACAGACTTTGACCTATATAAAATTATAAATTAAACACTGTAAAAACGTGGGTCAGTTTTATTGTCCATGTGAACATTCAACCACTTAATTTTGTTTGTTGTTTTATTTGAACTTTTTATTCCTTTTAATTTCACGTCAAATTAAAATAAATGAGATTCAAATTATCATAAAAATACAAAATTAAAAGAAAAGGAACTGAAAAGTCAAACTACAAAAATTATTTGTTTTACATCAAATTCATGACAAATTTTATTTAGATCAAAAAATTTATTTTATTTATTTGTTAATTGTTATCTTTGAAAGAAAGAAAGAAAGAAAAAGGTCGCTTGAAAAAGATAAAAAGAAAAAAATTTGTTTTTTGAGCCACTTTTTAAATATGATACTTGTTATTTTTGATATTTCATTTGATGAGAAAAGTTTGATAATGATGTGGTTGTTTTTCTTAAACATATTTGAGAAAGAAGATTGGGATTTGTTTAGAGAATTTTAAATTAGTTAATTTGTAGTTTTTAGATGATTTTGATGTTTTTTTTAATTAGTTATTATGTGATTTGGGGGAGTGTTTGTGGTGTTTTTAAGTGAAAAATAAATTAATTTTTTATTATTATTCTAATCCTTTTATTATTCAAGAAAAATTATACATGTACGTACTAAAAAGTAAAAATAAATTAATTTTTTATTATTATTCTAATCCTTTTATTATTCAAGAAAAATTATACATGTACGTACTAAAAAGCAAATGGTAAATTCTAGTAAAGTGATACAACTATAATAAATTTTTTTTTTGTTGCAGTAGGTATTGGAGTGATGAAAAATATATAATTTTTTGGTTTTTGGTTTTTTTAGATATATATTTTTCTTATATTTGTTTTTATATACTCAATATATTTATCACTTTATACTTCAACTATTTAATTAAATTAAGAATGAGCTATTTAATTAAGAAGAATTAGGTGCGGTAAATTGGACTTCATGCTGGCCCAATTCTTTATATTATTTTTAATCTTTTTAGTATGCAAGAAAAATTATATATTTACAAAGGAAATGGTAAATTACTTTATAAATGATATAATTATAATTTGTTTTCTTTTTTTTTCAGCAGGTACTGTGTATAGTGATGACAAAAATTTTTTTTTTATTTTTTAAAAAAATAATTTTTTTTAGATTTTTTCTCTTTATACTTGGCATATTTATCACTTTAAATTTCGCTTATTTATCACTATTTTTCTTTTGTTTTTGTCTTCAATCCTTTGTAATTTTTTTTCTTTACACTTTTTTGAAAAAAAATATTATTTTTTATTCTTTATACTTGAAATATTTATTATTTTACACTTGATTTATTTATATAATTTTTTGTTCTTATCTTTAATTTTTTATAATTTTTCTACTTTTTTCTTTACATTTTTTTAAAAATTATTATAGAAAAACTAAAATAATAATATTTCACCGTAGCCATTGCAATATTATCATTTTTTTCTACTATGTTAAAAAAATAACTTGAGGATTCACATGCTTTTATAAATACTTATAATCTCTCATATCAGCTCATCTAAGTATATATTTAATGAAATAAATTAAGAATTATTTGTATTAATAAATACATATAAAAAAATTACTAATGCTTTTATTTAACTAGTCTTGGTACGGATCAAATATTTTTATCTAACATAAAAGAATGAATATTAAAAAATATAATTATAAATAAATAAATTGATAATATTTTCCAAGCATAAGATACGAATTATTAAACCTTCCATATCCAGGGAGCTGGGAGAAGAAATACAGCCATTTTAGCAAGAAGTATCGACGAAAGAAAATAGAGGACTCGGTATTGGATTCGGCAACTTATGAGAGTTAATGTAGAAGAGGGATCGTAAAGGAAAACACGATATGGTTAATAAAGATTGTCGTTGTTGTAGGGATTATTGCATGGTTATTGAAGCATTAGGAAAAGAAAGGGGAATTAGCCAGCTTTATGGCCCTCAGTTGCAGAGCCATAAAACGGTAGCTAGGGAGTCTTATCATTTTGAAATTTCCATGTCAATAGAAGACCAGATGGCCAATAGGAGAAAACATGGGGGTAGAAAAGGTGGACACTTCAAGCTACAATTCTTCATTGTCAAGGTCCCATCACACAAACTTCACAGCCCCAGAAACAAGTAGAAGACAATGTTGCTTCTGGGCGCGGCTCAAATTGACTGGAACAAATTAATCAACTATAGATCCAAATGGTAAAGCCAATTCAACAAAAAACTTTCAAAAACTATGCTGTGCTGCAAACTCGTCGGCTTCATATCTTCGTGAATGGGTTAAACCTGATGATAATCCAATAGTGTATCCAGATCCTAGCGTGAACGCTAGCGCATTTTGTGACGCGACCACTGCCTGGAGGGTTGATGGGCTCTGGAGGATTTTGATTGGCAGCAAGAAAAGAGATAGAGGGATTGCATATTTGTATAGGAGTTTGGATTTTAAGAGATGTTTCAAGGCCAAACACCCGTTACATTCGGTTCAAGGTACAAGTACGTGGGAATTCCCAGATGTTTTCCCAGTTTCCTTGTCCAGTGAAGACGGGTTGGATACCTCAGTTGGTGGATCAAATGTAAGGCATGTATGGAAGGTTAGCTTAGACTTGACAAGATACGAATACTATATACAGTGATATCCTTTGTACTTATTAGTTCATGTAAGTTAATTTAGTGTACACGTTATTTAACAAATATTTATATATTAATTCTAAATATTCTTCATACCTAAGTTCATAAGAACAACTGTTGAACAAGATGGATTGGGTGAAGTAGGTGATTTGATATAGTGAGCTCGAGAGCCAGACACAAGATATGTAAGAGGCTAGGTGTTAAGATTGAGTCTGGATGTTAGTACTTGGTAGAAATCTACTTATATTATTTTAGTACTTAATTAAAAATAATCAAAGATGAATTGGGAAGTGAAAAGCGGGGATAATAATGTTGGGAATTTGTTTAAAAAACATGGTTAATAGGTATATTTTTGAGATCAAATTAAAAATGAATTCTATTTACTTTTTAGGTTAAAATTTTATTAGAATTCAACCTTCAATATATACTCCTTAACATAGAACATTAAAATAATCTATAATTTATTAATTTACATATTCTTGTGAAACCCAAAATTCTTTAAAGAATTCTATTTCACTTTGAAAATAAATAAAGTTTTCACAGTGTTTATAAAATAGTTAATTGAAAAGTTAAAATTAAGTTCAAAGAAATCCTAAAGTTTTACAAGGGAGAGGTCTTAGAAAAATAAGTTTTAGGGTTACATACACACGCTAGCCTAACCCAACTCGTATTCAGGTCTAGGTTTATTATAAAATAATATTTTAAGTAAAAAAACAAATTTTTATTTTTTTGCAAATTAAGACTTGGAGTTGGGTCTGGTTCATGAAAAACTATTTATTCCAACTCGTTGTCCAGTCCAACTTATAAATGTTAGCAATCTCTTCCAAAAGCTTTTGTTCCAAATCTAAAAAAAAAATTCACTTTAAAAAATATAGATTTATGGCAACTATGTTCAAATTTAATTCTTAATTTATAGTATATAGTTAATCAAATGTTGATAACATGAGAATTAATTTTGATTATTACCAGGATTAATTCTTTCACTTTTTAGCTTTCAAAATCAACGAGGTGAATGAAGAGTTTTCAACAATGTTTTTATATTGTTTTCAAAATTTAAATCTAATGTTTTACCCCTATATTTGTTACATATAGTCAATTCAAATCAAGTGTAAACAAACTATGATAAACTTACTCTACAAGGGGAGACCATATGTTAAAGAGCATATTTAAATCCAAATTAAAAGTGAAATCCACTCATTTTTTATGATTAAATTTTGTTGTAGTTATTCTCCAATATAAACTTTTTAACATGGAACATTAATATAATTTCAATAAATTATGGGTAAATAAAAAATTAATCTCAAATAACCACTAATTGATATATTTTAAAAAAACTTATAACCCTCTAAAAGTTTTATAGAAAAAAAATAAATTTTTCTAGTGATTTATTTAATGAAAATGTAGAAAGTTAAAATTGAGTTAAAAAACCACCTAGGATTTTTAAGGTGAGAGGAGCTAAGCTAATAATGTATGGAGTTCTATCATTTTTGGTACCTAAAATTCTCTATACAAAAGGTGAATAAAAGTGTTTTAGTGTTGGTTTTTTTACATAATTTTTTTTTTAGAATCTTTGACACTTTTTAGTTTTGCTCTTCCATTTTAAGCTTGATATCTATATATATATATATATATATATAAAAGTTTATTTTACCTTGTTTAGAAATGCATCTAAATTAGAAGGAATTGTTGAAATTATGAGAAACTCATTGAAATTAGTCATTTTTCACAAAGTAAAAAATAATAAAATTTTAAAGATAAAAAATTAATCATTGACGACAATAACAATAAAAAATTTAAAATTAATTATATGTTAAGTACTTTAATGATTTAATGAATGAGTGTCTTTTATAAGTTTTACTTAAGTATATTTTTAATATATGCTTAGAATGTGTGTTAGAAATTAGTTTTATTCTCTTGTGCACAATTCAATATATGATTAATATGCATATTAAAATTGTATTTCAATATTTTATATTTACTTAATAATTATAATATTCGTTTATCATAATCTTATATTTAAATTATTCACTTGTCTAAAATTAATCTA